>ERZ809114.7-NODE-7-length-203567-cov-10.230330_pt1 | contig 203567 bp, 188 predicted proteins | sample MGYA00520519_ERZ809114 | MGnify/ENA primary metagenome ERZ809114 (study PRJEB31570, sample SAMEA3212991) | Homo sapiens | biome: human-gut; feature: human gut; material: fecal | place: Sweden | collected 2011 ...
AGCTCTCTAAAAATTTTATTATATTTCCGTGTCCACTTGACGGGGAGCCAACCATCTTTATTTTTATTATCCCACAGACCCTTCCATCTCATAACTGATCAAACGGTTGAGTTCGACTGCGTATTCCATTGGGAGTTCTTTGGTGAATGGTTCGACGAAGCCCATGACGATCATTTCGGTGGCTTCGGATTCGGATAGGCCTCGGCTCATAAGATAATAGAGTTGTTCTTCTGAGATTTTTGAGACTTTGGCTTCGTGTTCCAAAGAGACTTGGCTGTTGTGGATCTCGTTGAATGGGATCGTATCGGATTTTGAGTATTCGTCCATGATGATCGTGTCGCATTCAATGTGAGAGATGGAACCGGCGCTATTTTTAGCGAAGGTTACTTGTCCTCGATAATTAACTTCTCCACCGTCTTTTGAGATGGATTTAGAGACGATGGAGCTTGAAGTGTTTGGCGCGTTATGGATCATTTTCGCCCCAGTATCTTGGATTTGGTTTGCGCCAGCAAATGCGATGGAAAGCATCGTACCACGCGCACCTTTGCCGTCTAGGTAAACACTTGGATATTTCATCGTTGTTTTAGCTCCTAGGTTGCCGTCGATCCATTCGACTGTGGCACCTTCGTAAGCTTTGGCTCTTTTGGTTACTAAGTTATAGACATTGTCTGACCAGTTTTGGATCGTGGTATAGCGACAATAGGCGTCTTTTCGGGTGAAGATTTCAACGATCGCTGCATGAAGACTGTTACTTGAATACGTTGGTGCTGTACAGCCTTCGACATAATGGATGCTGGCTCCTTCGTCAACGATGATCAATGTTCGTTCAAATTGTCCGGTATTTTCGGCATTGATCCTAAAGTATGTTTGTAATGGAACGTCGACTTTTACCCCTTTAGGTACATAAATAAATGTTCCTCCTGACCAAACAGCTGAATTTAAAGCAGCAAGTTTGTTGTCAGTTGGTGGGACTAATTTGGAAAAGTATTCTTTGAATAACTCAGGATATTCTTTCAATGCAGAATCAGTATCGGTGAAGACGATCCCTAATTTTTCAAATTCGTCTTTCATGTTGTGGTAAACGACTTCTGATTCATATTGAGCAGAAGCACCTGCGAGGTATGCACGTTCTGCTTCAGGAATCCCGATTTTTTCAAAGGTTTCTTTGATTTTATCAGGTACATCTTCCCAATCTCGGGCGGGTTTATCACTTGGTTTTTGGTAATATTTTATGGCATTGAAGTCGATGTCTGACAGGTCTGGTCCCCACTTTTGCATGGGCATTTTATTGAATGTTTCCAAGGATTTCAAACGAAATTCTAACATCCATTCAGGTTCACCTTTGATTCGAGACATTTCTCGAACGACTTCTTCTGTTAAGCCTTCTCCTGTACTGAAAACTGGTTCCACATCATCGTGAAAACCAAATTTATATTCTTCTAATTCTGGTACACCCATGTTCTCACTCCTCTTCCTGATGCACGTGATGGAAGGTTGCAGTGCCGTTTTCTTCCATTGCTTTTTCTAAGGCTTTCCAGCCTAATGTGGCACATTTGATTCTTGCGGGAAATTTGGCTACGCCACTGAGCATTGCTGCATCGCCTAGTTGGTCGATGGCTTTGACTTCTTTTCCTTGGACTAATTGCGAGAAATCAGTGATCAATTGTTGTGCTTCTTCAACAGATTTTCCCATGACAGCATCGGTCATCATGGATGCGCTGGCTGTACTAATGGAACAACCGTTACCGTTGAATGCGATATTCTTGATGATTCCTTCTTTGACTTCGACTTGTAATTCGATGACATCGCCACAGGTCGGATTATTCAATTCGATTCGTCTGGTTGATTCAGTCAATGTACCTCGATGATGAGGATGCGAAGAATGATCAAGTATGACCTGGCGATAGAGATTATCTAGTTTAGAGAGTGCCATGTTGGAAAAACTCCTTCGTTGCAAGAATTGCTTCGACTAAACGATCTGCATCTTGTTTCGTATTATAAAAATAAAAGCTTGCTCGTGCAGTCGCCGAGACTTCTAAATAGTTCAATAAAGGTTGGGCACAATGATGACCTGCACGAACAGCGACACCTTCCATATCTAAAGCAGTAGCTACATCGTGAGGATGTAAGCCATCTAGATTAAAGGCGATGACCCCTGTACGAGTAGCGGGATCTTGTGGTCCATAAATGGTCAACCCATCGATTTGTTGTAGTTTAGGTAAGACATAGGCAATTAATTCTTTTTCATGATCATGGATATTGTCCAACCCAACGTTTTCGAGATAGTCAATCGCTTGACCTAGTGCGATGGCTCCAGCGATATTAGGTGTGCCGGCTTCGAATTTCCATGGAAGTTCTTTCCAAGTACTATCGTACAAGTCGACAAAGTCGATCATTTCGCCACCAAATTCGACTGGTTCCATTTGTTCTAACCATTTTCGTTTGCCATATAAGACTCCGATCCCAGTCGGTCCACACATTTTGTGTCCGCTAAACGCAAAGAAATCACAGTCTAATTCTTGGACGTTGATTGGCATATGGGGAGCGGATTGTGCGCCATCTACAACTAGTACCCCACCTTGCTCATGGACAAGTTTTCCTAGTTCTTTGACGGGATTGATCACACCTAAGACATTTGAAACATGAGCAATCGATACGATTTTTGTTTTGTTAGTGATCAATTGTTTTGCTTGTGTCATGTCTAAAAATCCGTCGGTAGTCAAGTCAATATATTTTAATGTTGCTCCTGTCTTTTTGGCTAATTGTTGCCAAGGAATGACATTGGAATGGTGTTCCATGTAAGAAAGTAAGATTTCATCCCCTGCTTGCAGAAACTGTTCACCAAAGCTGCGAGCGACCCAGTTCAAACTCGTAGTAGTGCCACGAGTAAATAGGACTTCAGCAGTTTCAGCTGCATGGATAAACTTTCTGACCTTTTCCCGAGCGCCTTCGTAGGCAAATGTTGCTCGTTCGGCTAAGGTATGGACTCCTCGATGCACATTGGCATTATCTTGTTCGTAGTATTTTTTTATTGCTTCAATTACTGCTGTTGGCTTTTGCGTAGTGGCTGCATTGTCTAAATAAACGAGCGGTTCATCATTGACTTCTTGAAATAATATTGGAAAATCTTCGCGAATGGTTTCTTTCAGAATCATACATTCAACTTCCCTTCAATAACCTCCACTAACTCTTTTCGGACTGCTTCTACTGGAATTGCTGTTAACACAGAGCCAAGGAAGCCTCGAATAACCAATCGTTCTGCTTCTTCTTTATGAAGACCACGGCTCATCAAATAATACATTTCTTCAGGATCGACCCGACCAACACTGGCAGCATGTCCTGCAGTGACTTCATTCTCATCAATAAGTAAGATCGGATTGGCATCTCCTCTTGCTTTATCTGAAAGCATCAATACTCGACTTTCTTGTTGGGCGTCGGCTCCTTTTGCGCCCTTTAAGATATGTCCGATCCCGTTGAAAGTCAACGTCCCTTTTTCTCGGATCACACCATGTTGTAAGATATGTCCGATCGTATGAGGTGCTTTGTTCGTGACACGCGTATCAATTCCTTGGATTTGTTTTCCTGAGCTAATGGCGACGATTTTCACTTCTGCATGGGCGCCTTCGCCAACTAAATCAGAATCAAAATCAGCAATTACATGTCCATCATTCATCACGCCGATTGCCCAATCTACAGAAGCATCACGTAAAATATGACCTCGGCGGTTGATATAAGAAGTGATATTTTCTCCTAATTGATCGACAGCTGAATATTTGATTTTTGCTCCAGCTTTAGCGATTACTTCGACAATGATATTACCAGAAGCTTTTTGGATTTTCTCTTTGGTCGTTTGGAATCGTTCCAAGTAAGAGAACTCACTATGTTCCTCTGCGACGATCAAGACATGTTTAAAGAAATGCTGTGCTAATTTGCCATCTTGGATGAATAAGCTCTCAATTGGCTCATTGATGACAACATTTTTAGGAACATATAAAAACACTCCGCTGTTCATGAAAGCAGCATGTAAAGCGGTCAATTGATCTTCATCCATTTTCACTGCTTTTTCCATATAGTATGGTTTGATTAAATCTGGATGCTCTTGGAGCGCTGTGAAGATATCTGTAAAGATCACGCCTTTTTCCATGAGTTCCACTGGTAATTGTTCAAAGATCGTATTTGTTCCTTCCTGCACCAACACAGGGTTATCTTTCATTACGTCAAACCCAGCTACATTTCCTGTCTCACTAAAGTGGTCTGTGAACTCATGGATATCGAATAATGGCCAGCGATGGAATTTTACACGATCGATCTGAGGAAGTGGTAATTGATTGGCTTTTTCTAACGCTGCTTGACGTAATTGGGTCATCCATTCAGGTTCCCCTTTGCTTAAAGAAAAATTGGTAACTGCGTCAAGTTGGTCGAGCCAGTTCGTTTCTTTCATTTTCCGCTCCTCCTTACGCTTCTTCTTCTTTATAGTCGATTCCTAGTTCTTTGCTGATGCCAGCATACCCTTCTGCTTCAAGTCGTTTTGCTAGATCTGCATTCCCAGTCATCACGACACGTCCTTCCATCATGATGTGGACGACATCCGGAGTGATATAATTCAATAATCGTTGGTAGTGGGTGATAATCAATGCGCCAAAGTTTTCGCTACGCATTTCATTGACCCCTTTTGCTACGACTTTCAATGCATCGATATCTAACCCAGAATCAATTTCATCTAAAATGGCAAAAGTTGGTTCTAACATCAATAATTGTAAGATTTCATTTCGTTTCTTTTCGCCACCAGAAAAGCCTTCATTCAAGTAACGTTCGGCCATTTCTTCTGGCATATTTAACAGCGCCATTTTTTCATCTAATTTTTTCAAGAAAGTCAAAACAGACATTTTATCGTCTTCATCACGTTTGGCATTGATCGCTGCACGCATAAATTCTGCATTCGTGATCCCAGGAATTTCGCTTGGGTATTGCATCGCTAAAAATAATCCTAGACGTGCCCGTTCATCGACCTCTAAATCTAAGATATTTTTTCCGTCAAATAAGATCTCGCCTTCAGTGACTTCATAGTTTGGATTCCCCATAATAGCGGCTGACAGCGTCGATTTCCCTGTTCCATTTGGTCCCATAATGGCATGGATCTCGCCTGTTTTCATCGTTAAGTTTACGCCTTTAAGAATTTCTTTCTCTTCAATTGAGACGTGTAAATTTTTTATTTCTAAGACAGACATGCAAATTCCCTCCAGATTCTGTTTCGTTCTCACTTATTTTAGACTAATTGAGAATAGATCGCAATGTTATAACCCACTAAAATCAAAACTTTTTTCACGAGTTATCATTAAATTAATATTACTAGATAATAATATTTATAAAGAAACTTCTGTTTTTAGCATTCATAGATCACTGGTTATGTTGTTTTGTTTTATGTAAAACGATAGGTAAACGTTGGCTTGCAGAATGATGTCAGTACGCATCTCTTGATTACCGCTTACCTGTTCTTAATAAATGCTTCTTGAAAAATGCCATAATAAAGAGAGTTCTCTATTGGTTACATAGCTAATTTATTCACTATTCACTCTACAAAAAAACATCAAAGCTAGTAAAATCAACTAACTTTGATGTTTCTGATGACTTGATTATTTTTTAGATGAACATTTGATTTTGTTCAACTCTATTTTTTGAAGTGCTTATTTAGCATCAGCTGCGACAGGTTTGACTGAACCGCCCCATTTGTCTTCGATCCATTTTTGAACGTCTTCACGGTGTAAGACTTCAAGTAATTTTTTGATTTTTTCGCTATTTTCATCACCTTTACGTGTGGCAATGATATTCACATATGGTGAGTTGTCTTCTTCTAATAAGACAGAATCTTTCAATGGATTCAAACCAGCACCATAAGCAAAGTTTGCATTGATCGCTACTAAGTCACCTTCATCATTTTGATAAGTAGAAGCTAATAAAGAAGGATCAATCGAATGATTGAATTTTAAGTTTTTAGGGTTTTCAGCGATGTCATCAAACGTAGCTGTTTCTAGATCTACGCCATCTTTTACCTTAACTAAGCCAGCATTTTGTAAAATAGTGATGATTCGTCCCCAGTCAGATTCTGAATTTGAAGTAATCACTGTTGCGCCGTCTTTTAAATCAGCAATGTCTTTGATTTTCTTTGAGTACAAGCCCATTGGTTCAATATGGACAGCACCCGCATTGACAAAATCATAGCCTTTTTCTTTGATTTCTTTATTTAGATAAGGAATATGTTGAAAATAATTGGCATCGATATCGCCTTCTGCTAAAGATTGATTTGGTAAAATGTAGTCATCGAATTTCACGATCTCTAAATTAATGCCTTCGTCTTTCAATAGCGGTTGGACGTGTTCCAAGATTTCTGCATGAGGTGTTGGTGATGCGCCTACTTTTAAAGTTGTATCGTCACTTTTTGATGAAGCACCTTTACTATCGCTATTATTGCCACAAGCTGCTAACCCTACAGTCAGCAAGACCGCTGCTGCAAATCCAAAAATTTTCTTTTTCATATCCTTTATCCTCCTATTTCTTCTTATCTTTTATCTGTTTTCTTTGTTAAAAAGTCCCCGATTCCTTGAACAATAAATACAATGACTAGTATCACTAACGTTGCCACAAATGTCACGGTCAGATTACCACGTTGGTAACCTTCTTGCCAAGCAAGACCTCCCAAACCACCAGCTCCGATCGCACCCGCCATCGCAGTAAAGCCGATCATCGAAATGGTAGTAACTGTCAATCCGGAGATCAGTGCAGGCACGCTTTCTGGTATCAAGACTTTCCAAATGATTTCCCAGTAGCTGGCACCCATCGCATCCGCCGCTTCTAAAACTCCAGGACTAACTTCACGAAAAGCAATTTCAACTAGACGAGCATAAAATGGGGCAGCTGAAAGTACCAAGGCAGGAATAGCAGCTTGCGCCCCTAGCATGGTTCCGACGATTGCTTTCGTGAAAGGAATGATCAAGACCATCAAGATCATAAATGGTGTAGATCGAAAGATATTACTAATAATCGAAACAATGCCATAAATGATTCGTGCATAAGGTTTATTTTTTCGTCCAATCGAATACAGGATCAAACCTAGGACTAAACCAATGATGGTCACTAATACCATGGACACCAACGTCATATAAAGCGTATCGATGAATGCTTGTTTCATCGTTTCCATGTTGATTTGACTAAAATCTAAATACGTTTCTGCAAAGCTTTTATCCACGGTGGATCACCTCCACTCCAACACCTTGTTCTTTAATAAACCGCTCTGCTTGATCCAATTCGTTCTCTGACCCAGTCATCAGTGTCGTTAAGGAACCAAAAGAACCTTCTGCTGTTTGTTTGATTTTACCGTAAACGACATTGATGTCGACGTTATACTGACGAATGGCTTGAGAGATGACTGGCTCGTTAGCATTTTTTTCGTTGAACACTAATGTCACTAATCGACCTTTTGGATTTTCTTTGATCAATTCAGCCAATAATTCTTTTGAGTCTGCTTCTGGTTCGATATCTTGTTGCACGAAACGTTTTGTTACTTCTTGTTTTGGATTTTTGAAGACTGTCAAAACATCGCCTTCTTCCACAACTTTTCCTCGTTCCATCACAGCTACCTTGTTACAGATTTTACGAATCACGTTCATTTCGTGCGTGATCAATACGATCGTTAAATGTAATTTCTTATTGATAGCTAATAAAAGATCCAATACTTCTTCAGTGGTTTGTGGATCTAGCGCACTGGTTGCTTCGTCACAAAGTAAGATCTCGGGATCGTTTGCTAACGCTCGAGCTATCCCAACTCTTTGTTTTTGTCCTCCTGAAAGTTGAGAAGGATAGGCATTTCCTCTACCCTCTAATCCGACTAATCCAAGCAATTCTTCCGCCCGTTCTTTGCGTTGGGCTTTAGGTACGCCTGCTAATTCTAATGGTAGTTGGATATTTTCTAAAACCGTCCGTGACCATAACAAATTGAAATGTTGGAAAATCATACCGATTTTTTTACGAAATGTTCTCAGTTCTTTATTTTTTAGTTTGGTAATCTCTTGGTCATTTACAACAACCGTTCCGCTAGTAGGTAGCTCTAATCCATTCAATAAACGGACAAGTGTACTTTTACCTGCTCCAGAATAGCCAACGATGCCGTAAATATCACCCTTTTCAACAGTTAATGAAACATCATTTACCGCTTGGATCGTTCCATTTTTGCCACCAAATGTTTTCTCAACATTGGTTAATTGGATCAATGACATATCGCTCACATCTTTCTTTTATTTTTTACATGGAGATCAAGTAGGAAACAAAAAAGCTTCCGCCCCCTTGCTTTAGCAAAAGGACGAAAGCTGAAACTTCCGTGTTACCACCTTGATTTGCTGCTATCTCACAATAACAACCTTTACCAGTACTTGGGTCATCGTTCTTTCATCATAATCATGCCCGTATACCGTTGTGCTGTAACGGGCACCCCCGTAGTAAGTTTGCAAGGCTCACCTACTCTGCTCTAAGACCATCTTCCATCTCATTTCCGTTACCCTTTTTCAGCAATCAGGGCTCTCTTTGAACGTCTGTGACATGTACTCTTCTTTTCAAAGCTTTATTTATGATTGTTCTGATTATAGCAGTTGGAAAATAACGTGTCAACATTTTACCGGTTACTTCTTTAAAATTTTCTGAAAATTGCTAACTCTTATAATTTCTCAAATTCTGTTGGATCGACTTCTTTAAAGCTTAAAAGCCAAGCATTCATTTCATCTTGATCATTTAAGACATTGATATCTTCATTGATTTTTTCATTCACGGAAGAAACCGTACCGCTTAACGGGCTAGCAAATTCACTGACCGCTTTTTCAGCTTCCACTTCGATCAAAGGCTCCCCGCTTTGATAAGACTGACCAGCTTTTGGCAAATTGGCAAATGTGATATCACCTAATTCTTTTTGTGCTTCATTAGTTAAACCGACACAATATTCTTTCCCATTAAATAAGATCCAAAGGTTATCTTTTTTCTTCAAGTGTTTCCCAGCCATTTTATATCAATACTCCTTCGTATATTTTTTCATTAAAACCGATTGCGACGAGTTGTTTGCCTTTGACGATCAGGGGACGTTTGATCAACATCCCATCACTTGAAAGAATGCGACTAGCTTCATTGATCGAAAAATCAGCCACTTGGTCTTTTAGCCCCATTTCCCGATACTTCATGCCACTCGTATTGAACAGACGACGTAATGGAATCTCATTATGTTCCAACCAGTCTGTGATCATTTCTTCCGATGGTGGACTAGCAATCATATCAATTACTTGATAATCAACATGATGCGCATCCAACCAAGCTTTCGCTTTTTTGCAAGTGGAACATTTCGGATACCAATAAAAACGATACAACAGTGTTACCTCCTAGAAGTTTTCGCAGGTGCCTCATTTTGATACCTCATGGATAATATCAAACCGATACCAATCATATTTCCAAGGATCGATGACCCACCTTGACTAATGAATGGCAGGGGAATCCCTGTTAATGGTAAGAGTCCAATATTAGCACCAATATTTTCAAATACATGGAACAAGAGCATCATGATCAAGCCGCTGGCGATATAAGCATAAAATTCATTGTTCGTATCAAAGCAGACACGAATCATACGATAAATCAAAATAAAATACAAGAAGATGACGAATGCGCCACCGATAAACCCAAAATTCTCACCAATCACGGTGAAAATCATATCTGATTCACGAACAGGTACATAGATATTACTTACATTAAATCCTTTACCTAATAATCCACCAGTTCCTATTGCAAGCAACCCTTGTGCTGGCTGATAGCTCATCCCAGTCGTGTCATGGAATGGATCAAGCCAAGAATCGATACGAGCAAACTGGTAAGATTTAAACCCGATTTTATATAATAAATCTCTTCCGCCTTCTGTGGTAACTAAAAAGATCGTCCCAGCACCGACAATCGCTGCCAAAGCAATTACGGGCACGATAATGCGCCAAGAGATACCAGACATTAAGAAAACTCCACCAAAAATTGCTAAGAATACCAGCATGGTCCCAAAATCATCTTGTGCCATAATCAAGGCTAAAACCGGGAGCGTCACAATCAACATCTTGGCGATCAACCAAAAATCTGATTTGAGCGTTCGTTCCTTCATCTGAGTATTATGTTTTGTCACGATCAGCGCCATCATTAAAATATAAGCAATTTTCATTAACTCTGCTGGCTGAAACGTCAAGGAACCAAAACTAAACCAGTTTTTGGAACCGGTCGACTGGGCGAGGTTGCGGTCATAAAACTTTAACAAGAGTCCCATTACAATTAGACCAAACCCATAGAGATAAGGTGTTAATTTCCAGATCCATTTGGAATTCAAATGCATAATCACGACAATAGCAATTGAGCCCACGATATACCAAATCGCTTGCATCCCAACACCTCTTACTACTGAAGGGTGGTTAGGATCATGACTCAGCGCGACATATAAAGAAAGCAATCCAATCAAACATAATAAGAAGACTGGTAATATGACGCCATAATCAATGCGATTATCACGATTATTATTAGAAGCTTTTATTTTTTTTTCCATGTTTCATCCCTTTTCTTAAAAACCATACTGTTCTATATTATAGCGGTCTAACGGCATAATTGAAAGCCAAAGCAAATACATTTGGGAAAACTTAAAATTATTCTTATCTAATCATCTGCCTTGCTGCTCTTCAGTCAGACCCATCATCGAGATAACAGATAACGTTCTGACGAATCATTTTTGATAGCGTTCATTATATCTCAAGATCTCTTTACCAATCGCTTGTAAATTCTCTGAAACTAAATTTGTTCGCTGGATCAAATAAAAATTTCGATGATACGCTAATTTCTCGGTTGGTATTTCTGGTGGCACCGCACGTTTTGATAAAATCGAACGTCCCACTCCTTCCTTTAAAAGAGCGGCAATGACTTCGTTACTTTTTACTAACAACTTTTTCCCATGGATATTTTTTTCTTCAAAATACCGTTGCGTATAATGAAAAACTCCAGAAGTTGTTTCTCGAACTAACCATAACTGACTGTCAGGATCCCCCGCAATCACTAGTTCATCCTCCATCAATGAAAACCTTTGAACACCAGAAGTTTCTAAAGGTTTTTCGATAAAACCAAAGTCAGCCTCGTGTTTTGCTACTTGTTCCAACGCATCATGAGAATTGGCATAGGCAATCACAAAATTAATTTTAGGATATTTCAAAAGCAAATCTTTCAACAATTTTGGTAACAGATAGACGGCAAAAGTGTGAGAAGCAACGATTCGGCAAACTTCTTCTTCATTTTGTTCATCTAGTAATTGTTGTTGTGTTTCTTGCCACTCCTCTAATAAAACTAACGCTCGTTCGTAGAGTAGATCTGCTTGTTTTGTCGGCTTCATTTCTTTCCGACCATTTCGCTCAAAGAGAATCACTCCTAATTCTCTTTCCAGCTGTTTGATTTGATTTGAAACAGCAGGTTGAGATAAGAAAAGTAATTCGGCTGTTCGAGAAAAATTTCTTGTTTCGTATACGACACGAAAAGTTGTTAACAATTTCAGCATGCGATCACTTCCATAATTTTTTATTATAGTAACTATATCAACTATTTGATTTAAATATATCACGAAATGACTATAATAGTAAATGTAACGCACAATATATGAGATTGAAAAGTAACGAATGTTTCGATCTCGCTCAGACATAAAAAGATCGTTACTTGTATTCTTAATGATCAGTCAGGGCTACCGATTTGTTTATTTCCCAATAAATAGTCATTCATAATTATTTATGCAACCTACTATCAACCTTTCCACCTGACTGATCATTTTGTTCTGAGCTTTAGACAACACACTCATCTTATGAAAAGGAGAATTCAATTAATGAAGAATTTTTTAAAACTTATTCCTGTCCCGATTTGTGGGCTCATTCTAGGTTTAGCTTCGCTAGGTAATCTGTTTAAAGAATATCATTGGATTCATCTAGGGAATATCATTGGTGGGATTAGTATGATTCTCATGATCCTAATGTTTAGCAAATTATTCCTGTTATTTGAACATACGAGACAAACATTACATGATCCAATCATTGCCTCGGTTTCACCGACTTTTACGATGTCATTAATGGTTATTTGTACTTACTTTGTACCATTTACGCACCTCTTACCAATCGTTCGGATCATCTGGCTTGGCGCTGTCCTTCTACAAGTGATTTTAGTTGTTTACTTTACTTACCATCATGTAATCAAAGCGGATTTATCACTGGAAGTCATTTATCCAAGTTGGTTCATTATTTATGTTGGTTTCGGGGTAATTACAGTAACTGCTGGAAACTTTTTCCCATTCATTGGCCAACTATTCTTTTGGCTATCTCTAGCTTGTTACGTTTTCTTATTGCCAATCATCATCCATCGGGTATTTTTCGTGAAAAACATGGCACATCCTACACTACCATTGATCACGATCGTTGCAGCTCCGGGATCGCTTTGTTTAACTGGCTATTTGAAAAATTTTGCGCAACCTTCCTTTTATTTAGTCGTTGCCTTATTTATCCTTTCGCAAACGTTATATTTTATCGTGCTATCTCTTTTACCACGATTACTTAAACTACATTTTTATCCAAGCTACGCTGCTTTTACCTTTCCACTAGTTATTTCTGCAACTGCTATGTTTTGTGCTGTAAATTACTTTCATTCATTAGGGATCGCTACTGGCTTTTTAACGGTCTTGAAACTGGTTGAATTAGTAATCGCTACTGGAATGGTGCTTTATGTATTAGGTCATTATATCCGCTTCTTGTTCAAAGAGCATGGAAACACAAATAAATATGTCCCTAAAGAAATTTAATTAAGATGTTATTCTTCTGTCTTTTTCAAATTTAGAAAAAGGCAGAAGATTTTTTGCGTTTTTAAACTTTGTCAATCAAAACGAATAGTGCTACTATTATCAAGGATATTCTTGAGTTCAGAGTCGTCGTCCTCTAAATACGAGTACCCGTTTTTCAACTCTGAAACATGTGCACAGATAATGAAAGGAATTTTTAGAACATGAATCTACAAGTAACCATTAATCAATTTAAAAATCAAGGCTCACGAAGAATCTTACCTGGATTACTTCTTGCTTTTTCAGTAGCAGTCATGAGCAAACTTCTCGCATTGTTGCTCCCACAGCTTGGTGCTGCCACGATCGCCATTTTATTAGGGATCTTGTTAGGTAATACTTTTTTCAAACAACCTTCTTTAGCCATTGGAACAAAATTCGCTGAAAGCAAATTATTGGAATGCTCCGTTTTCTTATTGGGAGCAACGGTTACGGCTCAAACGATTGCTCAAATCGGCATCAAAGGGATTGCCTTCGTCTTGTTGCAAATGAGTGTGACGATCGTCGGTGCCTATTGGATCGGCAAAAAATTGTTGTTTAGTGATACAGCTTCCTTGATGATGGCAGGAGGAAATGCTGTTTGCGGTTCTTCGGCTATTGCAGCGATCGCTCCAGTGATCCATGCTGAAGAGGAAGAAAAAGGACAGATCATTACATTAGTTAATTTATTAGGAACGATCATGATGCTTTCTTTACCTTTTCTTGGCTTACACTTATACGGAGATCACTTAATTGAAAAAAGTGCCCTTTTAGGTGGAACACTTCAATCTGTTGGACAAGTAGTCGCTGGCGCCAGTTTGCTTGATGCTTCAGTTGTTCAATTTGCCATGCTCTTTAAAATTTTAAGGATCATGATGTTAGTTGCTGTTGTCTATTTATTTGAAAAATTTATCCAAAAAAAGACAGCTTCTGCTGAAACGATTTCGTCTGACAGTTCCAAGAAAAGAAGATTCCCATTACCATGGTATGTTTTAGGCTTTTTAGTTTTCTGCTTGCTCAACAGCCTATTTACGCTCCCAACTTTTATCGACAAAGGGGCTCACTTTATTAGTAATTGGTTTGAAATCACTGCTTTAGCCGCAATTGGTTTACGTTTAGATTTCGCTAAATTCATGAAAGAAGGACCTCGATTCTTATCTTATGGTCTAGCAGTTGGTTTACTGCAAACTGTTGCTGCGCTGCTATTCATTTGGTTAACAACACTATAACTACCGGATGCCACTGGTATAAGCGGTCTGCCTTTGTTGGCTTCATAAAATTTTCCAGACTTAAAACCACCTCTTCGTCCCAAAATAGTCACTTCTATTTCAGGGCGAAGGGGTGGTTTTTAGGTCAAATAATTCCAGTTCTTTTTTATTCAGATAGTGCTTTTTCTAATACAAGTAGTTGACGTTTGATCAATAAGCCAGCTTCCGCATTTCCCATATACCCGGTTAATTGACCGTTTTGTCCAATCACTCGATGACATGGAATCACGATTGGTAATGGATTCATGCGATTCGCTTGTCCGATTGCTCGGACCGCTTTGGGATGATCAATGGTTTCTGCTATTTTTTTATATGTGCGTAATTCTCCATAAGGAATCTCTTGCAATGCTTGCCAAACCTTTTGTTGAAAAATCGTGCCTGTGTTAATTGATAACGGAAGTTGAAAGTCTTGCCGATTGCCCTCAAAGTACTCAGCCAATTGACGTTCTGTTTCAAGTAGGATTTCTTGTTTCTTTCCTTGATCCTGTGCACCATTTACCGCCATTTCTTCAATCGGATAAAACGAAACCTTCGTCAACCCATTCTGATCTGCATCTAACCATAGTTCTCCAATTGGCGTATTTATTTTCATTTTCATCGTCTAATCCTGAATGAACTAGACTTGCCCTCCTCTACCGTTCTACTATTTTATTTATCTTGTATTATTTTAGCTAAAAATGCAATTTAAAGTTTTATTAAGTGTCAGCTTAATGATAAACTAAAAATGATGATTACTTAAGTAACAGAAAATACAGTTTATTTACTATTCTGTTCGAACAAATAATATTTGCTTGAAAGGATTTATCATATGAAAATATCAATTGTTGTCCCTTGCTATAACGAAGAAAAGACTGTACCGCTTTTTTTCGATGAAGTAGAAAAATTCAAAGACGGACACGAGTTTGAATACTTGTTTATTGATGATGGCTCCTCAGATGGTACGCTACAAGCTATTAAAGCATTAGCGAGAAAATATGAATATGTGAGATTCGTTTCTTTTTCTCGAAATTTCGGAAAAGAAGCTGCCCTCTATGCGGGTTTACAAGCTTCGACCGGGGAGCTAATCACAGTAATGGACGTTGACTTACAAGATCCTCCAGAATTACTACCACTCATGATTGAAAAAATCACGACAACTGACATTGATTGCGTAGGAACGAGACGCTCAACAAGAGAAGGAGAACCAGTGATTCGGAGTTTCTTCGCTAAACGGTTCTATCAGTTGATCAATAAAATCAGTGACACAGAAATGGTAGATGGTGCAAGAGATTTCCGCTTGATGACTCGACAGATGGTTGATGCTGTTTTAGAGTTAACCGAGTACAATCGTTTTTCAAAAGGATTATTTAGTTGGGTCGGTTTCAAAACAGAGTATCTTTCCTTTGAAAACCGTGAACGAGTGGCTGGTGAAACCTCTTGGTCCTTTTGGAAATTATTCAATTATTCGATTGATGGAATCGTCAATTTTTCAGATGCACCACTAACGATCGCCTCTTTCACTGGCGCTCTTTCTTGTATTGGTTCGGGAATTGCTATTTTATTTATCATTGCACGAGCATTATTATTTGGTGACCCGACAGCCGGCTGGCCTTCAATGGTATCGATCTTTTTATTTATCGGCGGCATCCAATTACTATGCCTAGGGATCATTGGCAAATACATTGGTAAAATTTTCCTTGAAACCAAACAACGCCCCGTTTATATCATACGTGAAACAGAACAAACCATCGTTTCTCGTGAAAAAGAATAAATCGTGAATACTGACCGTTGTGAGAATAGCTATTTCTATTTCGAGATGTTCTCCCTTCGTGCCCAAGGTTGTCTCTATAAAAAAACACCTGAAATGAGCGTTTGATTTCAGGTGTTTTTTTATTTTTCTAGTTAGAAAATACATTACTTCTAAACACAACAATAACATTCCGATAAAGCTATTGAATAAATCTCTGTCACATTATAGGCAGGTAAAAGAAAAAAGACTAGGTGGTAGAGGAAACATTGGACGTTTCCTTTTGATTTACGACATTTTTTTCGCTGATGCATTGTTTAATTTGTTTAATTAGTTCTTGCCAATTATGATTGTTGGGCAATCGTTGCCATAAGATATGGGTACATTGAAGGTTTCCTAAATGAAAGTCAGAAATATAGATATCCGTTTTCGAAGAAATAACTTTTTCAATGACTATTTTTCCAGCTAAGGAATATTGGAGATGTTCTGCAATAAACTCTTCATACGCTTTTCCATAAGAAAAATCCAACGTAATATAAACAGCTTCTTCAACTGCTTCTAAGGGAAAATTTTCAATCAATTCCATCATATAGTACATGTATAAATCTGCTTTTTCTTCTTCATTAAGTAAAATAGAACGAGCTGTTTCCATAATGGTTTCATTGACTTTCTGATCAAATAAAGGATATTCTTCTCTTAAAAATTGAAAATTATGGATATTTCCAAAACGATGATGGATATCGGGCATAAATAACAACCGTTCATGTATCGGTTGCACATTTTTCAATAACACTTTAAACAGACGTTGATCAACAAAAGTTGAATCAGCAATACCTTTTAGCATACTTGAATAATTATTGTTAAAAATTGACAGTGTCGGATCTAGTTCAGAAAAATCTAGACAAGACTTCTTATCAATGATCCGATTAACATATAAATAGGCATACAAGACTGAAGCTTCTTTTACTGCTACTGTATCTGATATTTGGTACTCTGTCTTCAATTTTCCTGCAAGTTTTTGAACCAATATTGAGGTATGATCAACTTTGATCGTCAGATGTGCTTCATCCAAATACGCTTTTCTCTGAATCCGAAGCGCACTGATTGATAGAAATAAAGATAATTTATAACGTAAACTATTACGGATTCTAATTCTAAAAAATTGTTCGATCCAAAATACAAGCCGATCACTTTGGTTTTTTTGTTGCTCAGTAAAAGGGGAATCAATCCCATTCAAATTATGGAGAATGCCATACCCTACCGAGCGAATCTTCCATTCATTCCCTACTATCTTATTTTTCTTAATAATGAGATGATCTTTTTCTAACAATTTATTGATTCGTTTTTTATAAAGATATAAAGAAGAATTTGAAATGTAATGATCGGTCGTAAATTTATTAATCGGTCGGTTTGAAAACAGCAGGAAAATAAGCAGCTGATAAGTTAGCGAACTATTTAAATAGTGCTGACGTAATTTAAGAATGTTCTCATCACAAATAAAAGAATATACTTGAATAACGCCCCGCTTTACGACAAAAAAATCATTTAAGCATAATTTCTGTTCTAGCTCCATTTTCAACTCATGAATTAATTTACTTAATTTAAATTTAGATATACCTGTTTTCTGCGCTAAAAAAGAGATTTCTACTCTTTCACCAAGTTTTGTCTGAATAAGTTCCAAAAGTTTAATTTTCATTTTTGAGTTTTCATCTAGCAACTGAACGATATCCATTTCGCCATTCCTTTCTCTAATTACTTCCAGTAGATGAATTCAATACACTAGAAGTATGTTAATTATTCAGTTTTGCTCTTTTTCCAAAAGATCTGATAGTCTTCAAGAGCATTGAATCCTATTCCAAACATTTCGAATCAGAGGCTAGAAAGGTTCTTTTCGTTCGTTTTTGACAAACTTCGTTGTTTTATTTGTTGCTGTGTAGTTGGTTTTATTTGCTGTTTTATTTGCTGATGAACTTGATAAACGATCTGTTTTACTTCATTTTTATTTATATTTTGAGTTTCAACAAGCTCTTTATTTTGAAGTTGACTAGGAATTTTAGGCGCTTCATTTATCGTTATTTTATGGTAAACATAAGTAACTGGTTGATACTGATCATTCAATACATCCATACGCTCATCTGAAAACTTGCTCTCATCCAAAAGATTTCTTTCAAGTGTCGCTGCGTAAGCAAATGTTGTCCCGTTAGTAAGAACCTGACCAACAACTAACCCCATCACCAATACCTGATAAATTTTTTTCTTTTTCATTTTTCCCTCCTAATTTAAAATAAATTCAAATATATAATTAGAATAGAGTGTTTTTTATTGAATAAACACCAATTTTTTCCGTTTTTTTCTATTTTTTTCACTTTTAAAATAAAAAATAATAGTATTATGAAGGTTTGCTGATGTTTGCATATAAATATGAAAAATAAATAACTAATTTCAAGTGAATTTTTTTTGATCGTCAAATTTCTTCAACTTTTAAATCAGAAGGTCATGAAGCAAGATCATACAGACCATCGTTTATTTCAATATAAAAATACAACTACAGAACTAGTTCGCTATCATTAATAACGACAAATAAATAACCAATAAAAAAATCGGTATAACATTTTAAAAATTAGTAATCTATATTTACAGTGAAAAAAAAGGCGACTTAGATAGCAAAAAAAGGAATAATGTGCCAAATAATTGACTTGATTTAAGAAAAAAATCATTTCCTATCCGCTTTTTTCCTAACCATAATTTTACATTTATTAGAAATCCCACTTAGTTTTTTTATAAAAAAGAACGAAACCTCTAGTTGTGCCAAACTCCTTTAATTTTCAACAGTTTTATGAGTCCATCTGTTTTAGCACTTGGTGGCTGTCATTTGTTCAACAAAAAAACCTCAAAACTAGTAGAATCTACTAATTTTGATGTTTAAAAATTGGTTGAAGAACCAGATCTTGATGCTTCTTCTCAGTTATTGAATAGTAAAATAGATCCAGAATCGACATCCCCGTATCCGCTATTTTTAATGATGTTCCTTCCTCTTCTTTTCAAATTCCTTACGAAAAAAAGCAACGATCTCAAAATAAAAAATCTTTGAGATCGTTGCTTTTATAAATGATGCCAGCTGCAGGGATCGAACCTGTGACCTACGCGTTACGAGTGCGTTGCTCTACCAACTGAGCTAAGCTGGCGTTTCCATATGAAATTATATACGTATTTTAAAAATTTGTAAAGGCACAAGTGTAAATTTCGTTCTATTTCATGATTTTTTTCATAAAACGTGGTATAATTGATATGAAAGGCAGGTTTTATGAAAATGGCAACGTTTGGAAAATTTGATACAACTATCGTACCGTCAGAATTTGGGGAAAAATTTACGATCGACACTCACGTGACATTTATGATTCATGGAACACCGCAAACTGGAACAATTTCAAAACAACTGAAAAACTCGGCTGTGGTTGAAATTGACAAAACAGATGAAAATGCCAATTTAATGACGCAAAGCAAAGGTGTAATCATCATCAATTACAAAGAATTGAAGAAAATTTAACACTGACCATCTCTGCGTTTTTTGGGATGGTTTTTTTTATTTGAAAAATTTCATCAACTATCTAGGATCACTTATTCCATTCATGTCATCATAAATGTGCCTATTGTTCTCTCTAACTTAAAAACAGTTTTTTCTCACATCAATAAAGACTTATGAGATGTCAAAAACTATCCTCTATTCTTTTGCTGTTCCTCTTGTTCACTTAAGATTCCGGAAGACTCAATCCGTTTTTTCAAATTCCGTATATTCTTTGATCCATCTTCTTGCAGCTATTCTTTGAATAAACTACTTTCTATCAAAACCATGATAAATTACTAGAATTAATAACAAACAAAAAACCATAATAGAATAAGAAATCCTACTATGGTTTGGTGCCTTAGCGTTTATTATTTTTATTTCGTACCAAATAAACGGTCCCCTGCATCGCCTAGACCTGGAACGATGTAGCCGTGTTCATTCAATTTTTCATCTAATGCAGCTGTGTAGATGTCAATATCTGGATGTGCTTCTTGTAAAGCTTTTACACCCTCTGGAGCAGCTACTAGACAAACAAATTTGATATTTGAAGCGCCACGTTCTTTTAATGCATCGATCGCCATGATCGCTGAGCCACCTGTCGCTAACATTGGGTCAACAACAAATAATTGTCGTGCATCGATATCTTCAGGTAATTTTACGAAATATTCATGAGGTTCAAATGTTTCTTCGTCACGGTATAACCCGATATGTCCGACTTTCGCAGCTGGGATCAATTCTAAAATACCGTCAACCATCCCAATACCTGCTCGTAGAATCGGAATGATCGCTACTTTTTTACCAGATAACGTTTTTTGAGTTGTTTCTGTAATCGGTGTTTCGATTACGATATCTTCTAATGGCATGTCACGTGATACTTCATATGCCATCAACATAGCAATTTCGTCGACAACCTCACGGAAAACTTTTGTTCCACAGTCTTTGTCACGAATAATAGTTAGTTTATGTTGGATCAATGGATGGTCGATTACTTGGAATTTGCCCATTTTTCTGGTCTCCTTTGTTCTGTCGTTTCTTTTTAATTGTAAAACAAAAAGACCCAATTGACTAGTCAAACCAACAACTTTTCAAAAGAAAATAAAATAAATAAAACAACAGTAATCAAAAATAAAAAAAAGCAGTAAAAAATAACAAAAAAGCTTTAAACAATGAATTTTTTTGTTATTTTTACTGTCTTTTAGTCAGATTAATATTACATATATCTGGTTATATAAATAGGATCATCGATCCTTCTGTAACCACTGAGTCGCTAAAAGCATCGCTGCTCTGGTAGCATTGGTTTGGTCCAATGAATTGACCATCACAAAATCGTGGATCATCCCTTGAAAACGAACCTGGGTGACTGCCACACCTGCATCACGTAACTTCCGAGCATAAGCTTCTCCTTCGTCTCTTAAAACATCCGCTTCACCAGTTAAAATCAAAGCTGGTGGTAAGTCTGCCAACTCTTCAGAAGTCGCTCGTAATGGTGATGCTGTGATTTCTGACCGCTCTGAATCATCAGTTGTATATTGGTCCCAAAACCATTTCATTCCTTCTTTTGTTAAAAAATAGTTTTCGGCAAATTCTTGATAAGAATCAGTAGTGAAATTGGCATCCGTCACCGGATAAAACAAAAGTTGTTTTTGGATGGGCAACCCTTGGCGTTCTTTGGTTAAAATAGTCATTACAGTTGCCATATTACCTCCAACTGAATCGCCCGCTACCGCTAATTCAGATAAATCTAACCCTTTTGATTCCGCTAGTTCACTTAGCTTTTGTAAGACTGCATAGCTTTGTTCGATCGCTGTTGGATATTTTGCTTCCGGCGAGCGGCTGTACTCTGGAAAAACGACGACCGAGTTCGTGCGAACGGCTAATTCACGAATCAACTTGTCATGAGTTTGTGCGCTACCAAAAACCCAACCAGCTCCATGAATATAGAAAATCACTGGTAATTTATCAGTATTTCCTTCTGGACGGACAAAACGAACGTTGATGGACCCCCATTGACCAGTATCAACCGTTAAATCTTCAATGTCGACTGGTAGTTTATCAACGGGCGATTCTTGGACTTTTTCTAATAGCGCTCGTCCTTCTTCAGGTGGTAATTCGTAGATTCTTGGGTGGGGAGCATTTGCATCACTAAATTCGATTGCTGCTTTTTCTAATGAGATTCGTTCGGTCATCATGGTTCCTCCCTAGATTATAATAAAAAGCCAAATTACACCTCATATACTAGTGAGCCCCAATGAAAAAGTCAAAAAATCAGTTTGTTTGTTTTCTCTCAAACTCAGTCAACATAAGCATTCCCCATACGTCCCCCAGTACCTCCGTCTTAGTTTATCCCTTCATTAAAACAAAACCTCAACACTTCCATACCTAATCCATCTCAGTCCTATATCTCAGGCTATTTTAAATAGATCTCACCAATGTATTCGTGCTGCATCGATAGAAGAAAACTTTTGCCTAAATAAAACTAAAACACCCAAAAGAAGCGATTCCAACAACTTTCCCTTGAAAAAGTACCCACACACAATAAGCCATTTCAAAAAATAATCCAAAGAATTCCAAAAACAGGAGAAGCGATTTTGGATTCTTCGGATTATTTTTAATACACAGTAAATTTCAGCAAACTAAGAATTTTGAAACAGTTGCTTTTTTATGTCTGCTGATGGTACTTCTTGCGTTAAGCGACTCGTTTTGTAGTGATTATTCCTTTTATTTATTATATAAAGGATATTTTTCAGTCAATTCACGCACACCAGCTTTGACTTCAGCTAATTCGGCTTCATTCTCTTTGGCTTGTAAAGCTTTGACGATCAATTCCGCCACCTTCGCAGCATCTTCTTCTTTGAAGCCTCTTGTAGTAATTGCTGGAGTACCGATACGGATACCGCTAGTCTTGAACGGGCTAAGTGTTTCAAATGGAATTGAATTTTTGTTAACCGTAATATTCACACTATCTAAAATACTTTCGGCTTCTTTCCCGTTTAACTCTAATCCACGGACATCAATTAAAACTAAATGATTATCCGTTGCGCCAGAGACCACTCTTGTACCGATTGCTTGATTGAAGACTTTTGCCATCGCTTTGGCATTAGCAATAATCTGTTCACTGTATTCTTTAAATTCAGGTGTCAATGCTTCTTTGAATGCTGCTGCTTTCCCTGCAATGACATGCTCTAGTGGTCCACCTTGGATGCCAGGGAAAACTGCACTATTGATTTTTTTCGCTAATTCTTCATTATTGGTCAAAATCATACCACCACGTGGTCCACGTAATGTTTTATGAGTGGTTGTCGTAGTAATGTCCGCATAAGGGATTGGACTTGGATGGACACCAGCTGCAACTAAGCCAGCGATATGTGCCATATCAACCATTAATTTCGCACCTACTTCATCAGCGATTTCTCTAAATTTTTCAAAATCAATGATTCTACCATAGGCACTTGCTCCGGCAACGATCAATTTTGGTTGATGTTTTCTAGCTAAAATCCGCACAACATTGTAATCAATAACTTCTGTTGTTGGATCAACGCCATAGGCTACAAAATGGTACGTTTTTCCACTAAAGTTCACAGGAGAACCATGAGTCAAATGTCCACCTGCTGAAAGATCCATCCCTAAAATCGTGTCACCAGGTTCTACTAAAGCAAGATATGCTGCCGTGTTCGCTTGTGAACCAGAATGAGGTTGAACATTGACAAATTTTGCACCGAATAATTCTTTTGCACGATCGATCGCTAAACTTTCAACGATATCGACAAATTCACAGCCACCATAATAACGATGCCCAGGGTAACCTTCTGCATATTTATTTGTCAAGATACTTCCTTGAGCCGCCATCACTGCTTCAGAGACAAAATTTTCGGAAGCGATAAGTTCCAAATTATTTTCTTGTCTTTCTTCTTCTTTTGCGATTGCTGCCCATAAATCTGGGTCAAACGTTTTGTAGTCTACCACACACAACAGCTCCTTCTTATTGTTTACTAAGAAATCATGAATCAACTAGCAATCTAGGCACGATCAGCTAAAATCCTTAACTGGTCATTCATGATTGCTTTAAAATGTTCTTTCTTACGAATGATTGCTGATTCTTTCTCTTTTGAACATGATCTCTCAGTTTTATTCAAATTTATTCAAGTAGAGTTTACTTTATTGCATTGTATCATAATAAAGTATGGGTACAAGCTACCTACGTTCTTTTTTCAAAATATTTTTGTCCCGCTGATTTTTTTAAGCGATTCATATAAGCATTTCCCAGACCTTCTTCTGGAAATACTGCAACAAAGATCATATCAAGTCCAAGGTTCTTCTCATCTAACCCACGTAATCCTGCAAATAATCCTTTCGTAGCGGCTTCTACTGAATCATCAAAATACATGTAGACTGCTGCTACATCAAAACGAACAGCTTCAGCAATTTTAGGACCTGCAATTACTCCAACACGCAAATGTTCTTCTTTCGCCCATTTTACAGCGGCTTCCCAATCATTTTCTTGGACCATCATGACTTGCGTATCAGGCGAATAGTGCTTATATTTCATTCCTGGTGATTTAGGTGTTTCAGTACTTTGGACTAAATGACGATCAACGGCTACCTTTCCACCGATCACTTTTTCAAGCTGTTCTTTGGTCACCGCTCCTGGACGTAAAATCATGGGTTCACGCTCCGGATCACTGAGATCGATCACGGTTGATTCCACACCAATTCGGGTTGCACCATCATCAATGATCCCATTGATTTTTCCTTTTAAATCATGGTAGACATGTTCCGCAGTCGTTGGACTAGGTTTTCCCGAAGTATTCGCACTAGGACCAACAATTGGTATACCAGCTAATTGGATGACTTCAAGTGTTTTTTTGTTATCTGGCATACGAAAAGCAGCTGTGGATAACCCACCTGTTACAATAGGTGGTAAAGACCCTTTTTTGATCTCAAAAATAAGTGTTAAGGGACCTGGCCAGAAATGATTGACGATTTTTTCCGTTAAAGGATGAAAGTTATCCACAAATTGTTTTACTTGCTCAAATGATGAAACATGGACAATCAAAGGATTATCTTGTGGACGACCTTTGACCGAAAACACTTCGGTTACCGCTTCAGGCAAAAGTGCATTAGCGCCTAGTCCATAGACAGTTTCAGTTGGAAAAGCAACGAGTTCGCCACTTTTTAATGCTTGTGCTGCTTCTGATAATTGTTCTTCATGATAATAGTTTGTTTCCACAGTCTATCCACACCCTCATTTTTCAATATGCTTGATTTATTCTACTTTATCCTCATGTTATCAACAGAGTGTTGATAACTATTTTGTCAATAGTGGATAAGTATGTTGATAAGTCAATAACTCGTTTTCATCCTTGTAAAATCAATGTTTTTTTATGATAAAAAAACATAAAAAATATTTTTCATCCACAATCAGCTCATCAAAGAAACTATTCGTTCATTTCCAAATAAATCTTTATGAATACTTACTTGTTTATTGGGGAATGCCGTTTGAAAGATTTGTTTCACGATCTCCCCTTGGCTAAATCCTATTTCCAAAAATAGTTTTCCCTCTGGTTTCAAACATTGTTTTGCTTCTTTTGCTATTTTTTTATAGATGGCTAATCCTTCATCTTTGGCAAATAATGCCATTTTAGGTTCAAATGTCCGAACACTTTCATCCATCAATTCCCATTCATCGAAACGAATATACGGCGGGTTGGAAATAATGACGTCAAAGGTTTGATCACTGACCGGTGCCAGTGTATCTCCATGATAAAAATGGATCGCCAGTCCAGCTTGTTGCGCATTCTCTTTCGCTACTGAAAGAGCTGCTGGAGATAAGTCCACAGCCGAAACGTCCCAGTTCTTTCTTGCAGCTTTTAAACTGATCGCAATTGCCCCTGTTCCTGTTCCAATATCTATGACCTTCAAGTTTTGTTCTGACGTTTCTTGTAAACATCGTTCAACTAATTCTTCTGTTTCCGGTCTAGGGATCAAAGTGTCCTCTGTCACTTTTAAGCGGTGACCATAAAAGTCAGCATATCCCAACAAATATTGAGGCGGATAATTGTTCATCAAATGCTCCAGATCTTGTTCGATCATCTGTTGATCTTCGCTAGAAATGGGCTCATTCATCTGCAACAACCAATCAAGTTTTTGCCAACCTTTACGTTCAAGAAAAAGAAATTGGATACTATGACCTTCTTTTCCATGATCTTCTAAAAAAGAAGAAGCCCGTGATAGGACTTCTAAATACGTGGTCTTACCCATTTTGCATTTCTTCCAATTTTGATGTTTGGTCATACATGATCAACGCATCCACGATCTCATCCATTTTTCCAGCAAGGATTTGATCTAATTTTTGGATAGTTAAACCAATACGATGGTCTGTCACACGGTTTTGCGGGAAATTATACGTACGGATCCGCTCAGAGCGATCACCCGTTCCAACGGCTGATTTACGGTTTGCATCGTATTCACTTTGTGCTTCTTGTTGGATTTTATCATAGACACGGGCACGTAAAATCTTCATGGCTTTTTCACGGTTTTTCAGCTGTGAACGTTCATCTTGCATTGCTACCACGATTCCAGTAGGTAAATGAGTTAGACGAACTGCCGATGCTGTTTTATTGACGTGCTGACCGCCAGCCCCTGATGCATGATAGATATCTGTTCTGATATCTTTATCTTCAATATCGATTTCTACTTCTTCTGCTTCTGGCATGACCACAACGGTTGCTGTTGATGTGTGGATTCGTCCTTGTGATTCTGTAGATGGCACTCGTTGTACACGATGCGCACCACTTTCATATTTTAATTTTGAATAGACATTTTCTCCAGAGATCATCATGATGACTTCTTTATAGCCACCGATACCAGTAATACTTGCCTCCATCACTTCCGTTTTCCAACCTTGTGATTCTGCATATTTCTGATACATGTTGAATAAGTCACCAGCAAATAACGCTGCTTCATCTCCACCTGCTGCCCCGCGGATTTCCATGATGATGTTTTTATCATCGTTCGGGTCCTTTGGTAGTAATAAGATTTTGATTTTTTCTTCTAATTTTTCTTTTTCTTTTTTCAAATCAGATAATTCTTCTTTGGCCATTTCAGCCATTTCATCATCCAACTTTTCACCTAATAGCTCTTCTGTATCTTTGATCCCTTGTACGACATCTTTGTAACGACGGTAGACATCAACAGTTTCACGAGTGTTTGCTTCTTCTTTTGACAATTGCATAAAACGTTTCGTATCTGAAATTACTTCTGGATCGCTTAGTAGCTCGCCCAGTTCTTCATAACGGTCTTCAATTGCTTGTAATTGATCGTACATCTTTATTCTCCTTCTGTCATAATTGATGGTTCAAAATAGTGTTTCCGACAAACGGGGTAATAGGCTTCATTTCCACCAATTTGTACCTGATCCCCCTCGTAAACTGGTTGACCATCGATATAATGTAAATTCATGATTGCTTTCTTATGGCAGAACCAGCAGATCGTTTTCATCTCTTCGATTTTGTCTGCATAAAGCAATAGATATTTTGATCCTTCAAATAACTCATTTCTAAAATCATTCTTCAAACCAAATGCCATCACCGGAATGTTTAATTCATCAACAATTTTCGTAAACGCAATTACGTGTTTTTTCTTTAAAAATTGCGCCTCGTCGATCAATATACAATATGGCTTATCCTCCATTTGAAAAATGACATCAAAGACATCTGTTTCTTCAAAAATCGGCGTGGCTTCTCTTTTTAACCCAATACGACTAGAGACAACACCAACACCATCTCTGGTATCGATCCCACTTGTCATCAAGACAACTGGTTTATTCTGTTCTTCATAATTATGTGCGACTTTTAAGATCTCAATTGTCTTGCCGCTATTCATTGCGCCATACTTAAAAAATAGTTGTGCCATTTACTTGCTCACCTTCCAGTTTGTTCCTATGGTATTATACTTGATTTTCATTATTTTTTACAGTGAGAATTTTTCATCTGGTAAAAACGTTACTTTATATTAAAACACTCATACATTTAAAACAATAGCTGCGTGTCTTTCAATTCTTCAAGATCAACTAGTGATTTGGGAAACCAGATTTTTTTGCTATACTTAATAAAATTCATCTAACTTATGAAGTCAGGAGTGACCTTATGTCAGAAATCTTCAATCAAATCGCAAACCATTATGATACTCCCGAAAGAAAAGCACTAGCAAAAATTATTCAAGACGAACTAATTTCTCAACTACCTTCCTCCACCAAAGAACTGACTTTTATGGATTATGGCGGAGGTACCGGATTGGTTTCGTTAGCTTTAGCTGACCAATTCAAGCAACTTCTTCTAGTTGATTCCTCTGATGCGATGCTAACAATTGCTGAAGACAAAATTAAGACTAGCGGATTAACAAACGTCTCTTCGGTAACGTTCGATGCCACAACCGAATCCATCGATCAAAAAGTAGATCTTATTTTGATGTCATTAGTCCTACTGCATATTCCTGACACACGTTTGATCTTAGAAAAACTCTACCACATGCTTACGCCAAACGGTCAACTTTTGATCATTGATTTTGATCACAATGATGCGATCAACCATCCAAAAGTCCATAATGGGTTTGACCATGAAGCACTTATGGCTCTACTTGAACAAATTGGGTTTCATTCCACGAATATCTACACTTTTCACTCTGGTAAAAATTTATTCATGAACCAAGATGCTTCTTTGTTTTTTGCTAGCGGAAAAAAATAAAAAATAAGCCACAGAATCCTTAAAATAGGAAAAACTATTTCGGATTCTGTGGCTTATTTTCTGGGCTAGACAACTTGGTCATGACCACTATTGCCTGCATTTTTGCTCATGCTCTTTCTGATACCTGCTCAGAAAGAGACTTAAAAGATTTTGATTTCGTTCAAAGGCCAGTAACGGAAAACTACTTTTCCTTGAATCATGTCTGCATCCACCAAACCAAATATTCGGCTATCTTTAGAGATCAAACGATTATCTCCTAAAACTAAATATTTTCCTTTGGGCACGACATATTCAAAATCACTTGTGAAATGCTGCGAATTTTCAGCCTGTGCTTGGAAAGCTTCACTGTAAGAATATTCATTCTGCAATTTATCTTTCGCAAAATCTTTTTTAAACTCATTTAAATAAGACTCATTATATTTTTTACCATTAATCGTCAATTGATCATTTTCCATTTTCACGGTATCGCCCGGCATGCCAATGATTCGTTTAACGATCATTCGTTCTTCATCTCCAGGTTCTTTCGTCGTGATAATATCAAAGCGTTCATACTTTGAGATTTTCGACGAGATCAATCGTTGACCATCACTCAACGTCGGATCCATTGAATGTCCATTAACGGTAACTGGCGTAAATACATAGACCCGAGCTAATAAAATAGCTGCTAGTACTACGATCAAAATACCCCAATTTTTAAAAAATTCTTTCACAACATACCTCCCGCTTTACTTTTGTTTTCTCTTCGTATTATTCAATTGATTTTTTTATTGTTCTTTTTTATTTTACCTTTTTTAGAAAGTAAAGGAAAGAATAAGAATACATCACGTATAACTCTATTTTTTTCTTTTATTATTCAAAGGGAGATTCTGTCATTTTTCATCCACAATTTTCCAACCTGTCTTGATCAACGTGATCCATTAACTTCGTGAATGCTTTCTTCGTTGACTTCTACTGTAAACCATTGCTTCATTTTCTGGTTGTTCTTTTTTCACGATAAGTTTTAAACGATAAGGCTCATGATACCTTAAGCCTTCTTTGACGAAGTCACCACCTACAATAAACAACCCAACTGGTTCGAGCTTTTCATCCGCCGAATCCATAAGAATCGTTCCAACAGGGGCTAAATCCGAGTAGCTGCGCCCAATACTCAACTGATATTCTTTTTCTGCTACTTTTTTAACGTAATAATAAGGATAAAGTGTGTTACGATCCACAAGATAGCCATCCATTCTTCCTAGATCATTTGTTTTAATCTCACCATTCCCGATTAAATAACGCATGTTTTCAGCTAATCGCAATTGATAATCTTCATCATAAGAAACACTGACTTCTTTCGTGTTCACTTTGTCGATTGCACCGCTATTCAGCATCGCTTCTTCTGTTTGAATATTGAATGCTTCTTCCGGTAAATATTTGACAAACAATTGTGTCACATCCGCTTTGGTATTCTTATCCAGAAAGTAATAAAACACATTCAAAATGATAAAATACACTAACACTAAAAAGCCGATTCCATACAAGAAAAATTGTAAGTAATTTTGGTTTTGCCAAAGTCCATAAATAATCCGTAAAAGATACATCGTTGGGATCACACTTAAAATCGTATAGCCTCGATTTAAATATTTAGGACTAATATCTAAATAACCTAAAAACTTATGCACGCTATTGATAATATCTAATAAAATTGTCATTGTGAATCACCTGCTTGCTGATTATACACTTGTTTTCCATCTGTATTTTGGGTTGGCGTTACATTTTTCACGGTAGCCTCTCCACTATCTTGTCCTTCAGTACTTGGTGTCGTATTACTTGGTACTGTTGACGAACTTGAGCTTGGTTCTGTATGATTTCCTCCATTGATCGCATTCGTATCACTGGTTTCGGATGAACTGCTTCCTTGCTTGTCAGACTTTTCTTTCGAACTACTTGGTTGCTCTGTAGAATACGTATTTTCATTGGTTGAACTCGTATTTTCTTCCCATGTGCTCGATGAATCATTCGTCTGATCCAGTGTTGTCGACGTTTCATTAGATGTGGTCTCTGGTGTTGATGTTGGTGTTGTTTCTTCCACCGAACTTGAACTAGGGGTACGATAACTTGAGCTGTTGACAACACCGGTCGCAGTAGCAACGATTGTTGAAATAGTTAAGACTGCTATTGGTTTCAAAATAGGTGCTACTTTTCGCATCATATCTCTTCCTTTATGTTTTATTTTTCATCACTATTATTTTTTATGCTTGGTCTAAAATTCATTTTTCCACCAAACTGAATATTCGTTTTCAATCGAATCAATCGCTTTTATTTTGACACTTAATTATACTTAACATAAATTTCTTATTTTTTTCTTACGTTTTCTTGAAAATTTTATAATAGAGCTAATTAATTGAAATTTTTGAACTTGCTAAATAATCCTTTGCTTCTTGGTTTATTTTCTTTAAATCACAACCTTGCTGTTTAGCTGCAAAGACACAGCCACAGTAACACTGACGAAAAATGTCATACTCTTTACACATCTGGATCGATCGCTCGTATCCTTTATTTTTCTTAAAATCACTTGGTAAGTAATGAGTTCCATAAATTTTTTGGATATCCATCCCGATTTGGTTGATCAGAGCAGCATTTTTCTTGGGTGAGATCGTTAATGCACTCCCAAAATAATCATAACCAAGTTCTTGGGCTTTTTGTGCTACCAGGTCTAAACGCATATTAAAACAGGCACTACATCTTGCGCCACCTTCTTTTTCTTCCGTAAGGCCTTGCGTAATGACCATTTTATTAAACTCGCTGGGGCGGTACTCATCAACGATCAGCTGAACATGATGATTGGTTTGCTCGTTAAACTGATCAACAAATCGCTTTTGTTCATGGAGTCTTCTTAAATATTCATTTTTAGGATGGATATTAGAATTTGAAAAAAATAAAGTAACCTCTGCAAATTGGCACATAAATTCTAACGTATGTGTGCTGCAAGGAGCACAACAAGTATGGATTAATATTTTTGGTCGAGTTTCTTCTTGTTGCCATTGTTGGATCATTTTTTGTAGTACTCGATCATAATTTATTTTCTGGTTTTTCATTTTTTCAACAATTACCTTTGCATCAATCATTGGGAGACCTCGCTATTCTTCAATTCTTCCATAATTATATGCTATTTGATAGCAAATCAAAAGAAAACGTACATTTTGTTTAAGATTTCTTTGAGTATTATTTATAACCTCGGTATACTGAAAGAAACAACTTTTAAAAAGGAGGATAGTTTCTTGAAATTAACCCTTTTCATGCGGAAATTAAGACGTCGAAGCGAACGTTACGCTTCTAGTCATTTTTCTTCAATCCAAGTCATTGTTTTTTACTATCTTATTATGACCATTGTCTCTTTAGGATTGTTTTACATTCCTTTTTTTCGTGAACCAGATAGTCATGTACCTTTTATCGATATGCTTTTCATGGCGATCAGTACAATCAGTGTAACCGGATTGTCCACATTTGATATTAATTCGGCTTTTAATGATAACGGGGTAATCTTACTTGAAATACTATTCCAAGTAGGTGGATTAGGGATTATGATGATCTCTACTGCTTTTATTATCTTTTCTAAACGAAGAATCACGTTACGACAGCGACAACTGATCATGACGGATATGAATCAGCCACGATTATCTGGTATTGTTCGTTTGATTCGTATCACCTTTGTAATTTTGTTGTGGTTCCAAGTCCTTTTTGGCGCTTTCTTTTCCATTTATTTCTATTATCGAGGCTACTTTGATCATTGGCGGGATGCACTTTTCTATGGATTTTACCAATCGATTTCTGCTGTGACCAATTCGGGTTTCGATGTCACAGGAAACTCAATCGAGCCGTTTGCACATGACTATCTGTTCCTATTTGTTATCATGTTTTTGATTTTTATTGGTGGGATAGGATTTCCTGTTTTGATGGAATTTCGTGAATGGATTTTGTATAAACGCTCAAAAGCAAAATTACCGTTTCGCTTTTCCTTATTTACAAAATTAGCGGTTTTAGCCTTTATCATCTTATTTGTTGGTGGGACGCTGTTAATCTTTTTACTTGAAAAAGACCATCTTTTTCAAGATTCTAGTTTAAGTGTCAAGTGGATCAATTCTATGTTTTACTCTATGACTACTCGTAATGCTGGCTTACAAATCCATGATTTGGGTAATTTCCAAATCACTACATTGATCGTTTTTTCTTTATTAATGTTCATTGGATGTAGCCCCAGTTCGGTAGGTGGTGGGATTCGTACAACGACCGTAGCAATTATTGGTCTTTATCTCTACTCTTTCCTTAAAAGCGAAGACAACATCAATATTTTTGGTCGTCGAATCGATAATGATGATGTGCGTAAGTCAGTCGTTGTATTTATGTTATCTCTTGGTATGTGTTTTTTCTGTATCGTCTTTTTATCAGCTACAGAAAATCAGCCTTTAATTGCAATTATCGTTGAAGTAACTTCAGCCTTCGGAACCACTGGCTTATCCCTGGGAATTACTGGGAACTTGTCAGTAATTGGGAAAATCACGATCGCAGCTTTAATGTTTATCGGTCGTATCGGTATGTTGTATACTTTGATGTTATTTGTTCCAAAAGAAACACGAGATTTAGGCTACGAATACCCTACTGAAAAAATCATCATTGGGTAAAATTTCAGACAATCGACAAACCTTGAAAGGCTGAATCTGTATTTAGTATACAAAAATGCATCCTGTGTCGCTCTAATAAAAATAACCCAAAGTAGTCAGAAAATAGAAAAGCTATTTTCGGCCACTTCGGGTTATTTATTTGTACTGAAAGCTTTGTTCTTATTTGTCTAAGAGGATAATAAACTTCCTAAAACAAAAGCAATTAAATCAAAAGCATAATGCACTGCCCAACTAGTATTCAATGACTTTGTTTTTAAATAGGCTTGGTTAAACCAAAGTCTAATTCCTCCTTGAACTAAGATGACTTGCACAATCGTGAACAACGCTGAACTTCCTAGATAAGTTTCAAAATGAATCAGTCCAAAAATAATTGCTGTGAGCAATGATGCCACCTTAGTATTGATCCTCATTTTTTTACGTAAAGTATCAAAAATAGTGATCGAAAATAGTTCTTCTCCCAGTAAAGCAATTGGTAAAATAAATACAAAAAACCACCAAGGATTATCTTGCGCACTATTTGCTTTCGTCTGAATATCTAACAACTGTGCCAGTATTCCCATGATCATCGAAGCCAACATACCATAAATTTGTGAACCAACTAAAATCAGCAAGAATGTTTTTATCAATCGTTTAGGTGTACTAAATAATTGCCTCACACCAACAAAACCAAATACCAGTAAATAGCTTACTAAACCACTAATAACAAGAAAACTAAACTGAATATAATAAAAGTCAACCTGAGTCAACCCATAGAACCCTGCCCCTAATACTCCAAAAGCAATCATTATTCTAAGGACTTGATTATTTGGTTCTGTAATTCTTTTTGTCATATTTCTTGTTCCTCTTCCCTTAAATAATTATCATTTGTTCATTGATTAGTCGCTGACGACCCTTCACATGAGTATTGTTTACGTGTCTTTTATACTGCCCCATCTCCTCAAACAAGCCTTCATCATTGACAGATTTCCAATGATTTATCACGAATGTTTTCCTTTAATTTTCAATAGTATAATCATCTACGAATGAAAATTCTTTTATAGTCCTATATTTAAGACTTTTGGTACTTTGTATCTAAAAATAACCTGACCATAAACACAATAAATATGCGAATAATTAGTTTTTTTGAACCCCACTTAACCTTCATTCGTACTTATTTGTTATAAGAAACGTGTGGATAACACCCCTCGTCTAACTTTACTAATTTCTCTTTCTTTCAGTCGCTTTTCTGGTCACTTTTCCAAAAGTATCTTTCTTAGAATTTTGACAAATTTTTTGCTACTATTACTTCATTACATAAACACATAAAATAATTTTGATGGAGAGATACTATGGAGTATGGTCAGTTAATACGAAAAATCCGATTAGATAAAGGTTTTTCTCAAAAGGAAATCTATTCAGGCATCGTAACAAAATCTTATTGCATTGAATTTGAAAAAGGAAACCATGACTTGTCTTTCCGACTTTTAGCTCAAGTGTTGGAGCGATTGCTGGTAGATGTGGAAGAATTTATCTTTTTATATGACTATTATCACTCTTCTTCACAAAATTTATGGAAACAATATGAATTGGCTTCTAATACAAAGGACTTAGAAAAGCTCTTTGAGATCTATCAAACGACAACCGCTTCAAAAGATAAAAAAAGTCAGCTTCTAAACGCTTTAACTAAAATTGGCCATGATCAATTGAGCGACCATCAAATAGACAATGAGACCTTGGAGTTCCTTGTTGATTATTTAAAATCCATCGAAACATGGACACTACAAGAAATCAAAATTTATACCAACACCTTGAATTACTTTTCAGAAGAACAGCAACAAATTTTCTATAAAAATTCATTAAAAAAAATTCAGATCTATCAAGAATATCCCGCTGGTAAAAAAATTTATTTGACTTTGCTTCTTAATAGTTGCGGTCATTTTATTTCCTATGGGAATTTCTTTTTAGCAAAAGATGCGCTTAGTCATTTAAAGGAATTAACTACCAGAACTGAAGATACAATCTTTAAATTATATCGTATTTATTTTGAGAACATTCTGATTTACTGTACAGAAGAAAAAAGCACAAGTGAAACAATGATCCACTTTATTATCGAAACCTTAGACAAACTGGAGTATTCTTTTTTAAGCGAACAATGTACACTCTTTTTTCAGACGATCAAAAACAACTATTAATCCACTATAATTATTCCTAAAAAATCAACTGTTATCCGTTGGGGCTATTCTTAGACTAAACGAAACTTCAAATAAACAATCAAGCCTAGTACCAATCGTTGTTAGACAAGAGAATCGCAACCATTTCTTAAAAAAAAGAAAAGCAATTTAACCTTTTTTTGAACATATGGTATGATTAATTGAATTTACTCGTCGTTAAGACGTTTTATGGAGGTTACATAATGGGAGTACGCAGTCAATTTGCGATTGCTGTTGGTAAAACATCACAATGGGCATTAAAAACCTTCTTTAAAGGAGGATCAAGTTTACCGGGTAAACTTGCACTTAAAATCGACCCACACATTTTAGACAGTCTTGCAAAAGATTATCAAGTGGTTGTCGTTACTGGAACAAACGGAAAGACATTGACAACTGCTTTGACAGTTAATATATTACGGCAACAATTTGATGAAGTATTAACCAACCCAACTGGGGCAAATATGGTTCAAGGAATCGTTTCTACTTTTTTGCAAGCCAAACCTAAAAAAGGGCAAAAAAAATTCGCTGTTTTAGAAATCGATGAAGCAAGTTTGAGTAAAGTAACTGAATACATGAAGCCTGAACTATTTTTATTTACAAACATTTTCCGTGATCAAATGGATCGTTATGGAGAAATCTATACCACCTACAAAATGATTGTAGACGGAGCAGCGAAATCACCTGATGCCACAATTATCAGTAATGGAGATTCGCCAATCTTCAACTCTGTGGAAACAATCAATCCTCGCCAATATTATGGGTTTGATCATGAAGAAGACCATGAACAAATGGCTCATTATAATACGGATGGTGTGCTCTGTCCTAAATGTCATCATATTTTACATTACAAGATGATCACGTATGCAAATTTAGGGAAATACTATTGTCCAAACTGTGACTTTAAACGTCCTGAACTTGATTATCGTCTAACGGATATGTTGCGCATGGACAATGTCTCAGCTGATTTTACGATTGATGGTCATAACTATGGAATTGAAGTTGGCGGGATGTACAATGTCTACAACGCGTTAGCTGCCACAGCGGTAGCTGAATATTTTGGGGTAACCCCTGAAAAAATCAAGCAAGGCCTAGGATACGACGAAAAAATATTTGGTCGTCAAGAAATCATTGATATCAATGGTAAAAAATGTACACTCGTACTTGTTAAAAATCCTGTTGGGATCAATCAGGTCATCGATATGATTGGCTTAGCCCCTTATCCATTCTCATTAGTTGCTTTATTAAATGCAAACTATGCAGATGGAATTGACGTTAGTTGGATCTGGGACGGGAATTTTGAACATTTTGCTGATATGGATATTCCTGCAGTGATCGCTGGTGGGGATCGTCATACCGATATGTCGTTACGTCTAAAAGTTGCAGGAATCCCTGAAGATAAGATCATCGAAACAAAGGAACTGAATGAAGTCATTAAAAATATCAAACAATTACCGACCGAACACGTCTACATCCTAGCTACCTATACAGCAGTTCTTCAATTACGAAAAGAATTAGCGAATCAAGGATTTATCAAAGGAGGGATGAATCATGCCTAATTATGAATTGAATATCGCCCATCTCTACGGTAATTTGATGAATACTTATGGAGACAACGGCAATCTATTGATGCTTAAATATGTCGCTAAAAAATTAGGTGTGACCTGTCATACCGAAATTGTCAGTCTGCATGAACCATTTGAAGCAGATAAATATGATCTAGTCTTTTTTGGTGGCGGACAAGATTATGAGCAACTGATCATTTCAAAAGATATCCAAGAAAAAAAAGCAGCACTAACAAACTACATTGAAAATGATGGTGTGATGTTAGCTATCTGTGGCGGGTACCAATTCCTTGGACACTATTATGTGGGTGCCAATGGAGAAAAAATCCAAGGAATCAGTGCATTAGACCATTACACCTTAAGTCAAGAAAATAATCGTTTTATCGGCGATATCGTTATCTATAATGAAGAGTTTAATGAAACCTATTATGGTTTTGAAAACCACAATGGGCGGACATTCTTAGGGGAAGGCGAACGACCTTTAGGAAAAGTCGTTCAAGGTCACGGAAATAATGGTGAAGACCAATCCGAAGGCGTCATTTATAAAAATGTTTTTGGCTCTTATTTCCACGGACCGATTCTTGCCCGAAATGAGAATCTTGCGGAACGATTGATTCGTTTAGCACTTAAACAACGTTATGGAACAGAACTTGACTTACCAGTCGAATCTTTAGCATAAAACATAACTTTTGTTACCATAAATATTTGCTGGATTGTGATTGGAAATGAATCAATAGTAACAAGCGCAACACCACAACAGAAATAGCAAACTTTAATAATTGAGCCAAAGAATACGAAAATCACTGCTCTGATTTCTGGTATTCTTTGGCCTATTTTTGATCAAGTAATGATTATTACCTTGGGATACGATTGGAAAAGCAAATGACTTCACTGACGATAAGAAAGAATCGTTTGAAAAAACGAACTAACTTTTCTGCCGTTACCTCTTTTCATTAATACTTCAACACTATCTTTTAACTAATAATTTTAGCTAATTTGCCAATCAGTTTTTCTTTTTTATTATTTTATTCCCCTTAATTAGTTACCCTTCGACAAATAACAACTGAATCCAAGACCACTCATTCCCTATCATTGATATCTGATTGACCAATCATTTCTAATCGTTGTTCCCACAATAATTGATTTTCCGGATCTTCATTTTGCTGGTATAACTCAATAAAATCAATAATGATGGAAGCTTGTTCGATATAAGTTTGTAATATTTTTTTCACTTCTTCCTCTTGGATCAATTCTAAATGTTTCGTTGTTTCTGCAATCTTCTTCTGTTTTAAAAAAAACAGCCCTTTCTGTAAATAATTTTGGTCTAACTTTTTTGATAGTTCTTCACTTTCTAAATATTTATTTAATATCTCTGCTTCGGCCAATTGTTCTAATTCAATGTAAGCAAATGCAAGCATCACTTTTCTTTTGTCAGATAAATTTTCTGGGGACGTTTCAATAACTACTTCCCAATCTTTTTCAAAAAAAGCTAAATCAAATTGTGCATCTGCGGTGGGGTAATATTCATTGATCTCTTTCAACCATGTAAATTCTTGTTGCTCTGTCAAATAGTCGATCAATTCATGACGCTTTTCTGGATATTCCGTTGCTGCTTGAAGATAGGCTTGCGCTTCGATTAATTTTGCCCATTCCTGCTCCTCTGTCGTGGTAATTTCTTTTTGATCTACTTTCGTAATAAAGTGTGGCCACATTACGCTAATTCCTATGAAAAGACTGAAAACAATCACCACAATAAACCAGACCCTTTTGATCGTGGGAATCAAAGATAGTAATTTTCCTTTGGTTGATCTGCTAGGTTCACCATACTTAATTGCTTTTTTCGTGCGTATCGCTGCTTTACTTTTTGTCGTCTTCTTTTTACTTCGGACTATCTGATATTGCCCACTGATTATTTCTTCTATGGCATCCTTTAACGGAAATTGTAATTCCATTGAATGAAGAAGGTGATTTTTATGATTGTAAATCCGAATACGACAACTACCTATGCTTTTATTAAGGATCGTTTGTTTATTGACCTCTTCTAATAAAATGAGGGCCTCGAAAATCGGTAGACGTTCTTCTTCGATTTCTAGCCTTTTGACATGATCAATCAGTACAGTTTCTCTTGCCATGGATAGACATCCTTTTCATTTACCAAAAGTGATGGACATAACCGTTATTTTCATTCTGCGTATTCTTTCGATTCCTTTTCAGCTATCTCTAATGGTTGATACCTTTCCACCAAAAAGTGTTTTGTAGCTGAATCAAACTCATACCAAATTTGAAACAGCCCTTCATTCTCAAGCGTTTTAGTAGACTTACCTTCTTGATTCAAACTATCAATCGTCCTTGTGACGTTGGCAATCACTTCAATTTGTTGGTCATTCACGTGACGTATAAAATTCTTACTTTTTATAAAACGAGAATGACCAAAAAATTGTGGAAAAAAATCGCTTTGCTTTCTGCTTTCTTCTTCAGCAATTTTCGCTTGTTTTGCTAAAAATTTCTCATAATTCAAATAATTATCCCCGTACTCTGTGAAAGTAAAATACGAGCGTAAAAAATCATTGACCTGTTGTTCCGAGAAATGAGCAATAGGTATACGGTTATTTGCTTCTTGTTGTGTGTTCTTTTTACCAACAGTATATCCAATACTTACCGCTATACTGCTACTGATAACCAAACAAGCAATCGTTGTAAATAATTGATGTTTATTTCTGATTTTTACCCGCTCCCTACGATTCGATAAAAGTAAACTGGTGCCAGTTGTGGATCACCATAATACCCTGCAAATGGAGTAATGACGACATCACCATTTTGACTAAATCCTTTTTTCGTAGCGGGTGTACAGTGAATAATCGTTTTTCCACCAGCATCTAAAAAGAATCCTGTATGCCCAAAATCGCCCGACGAATTACCTTTTTCTCCCCAAATAAATAAGTCACCTGCTTGTACTTCGGAATAGTTGATCGGATAGAGAAGTTGTCCTTCCAAACCATAAAGTGTTTCTGTATTTCCCAACGGTACATTTAGTCCCATTTCATTCAACACCCAAATTACGTAAGACGAGCAATCGTGATAGGGAAATACGCCTCTTTGGTTTCCCTGAGAATAATACACACCTTTTTGATGAAGACTTTGTGCTTTAGCTAAAAGAGCCTCATGAAAGTCAGAGAATCGCTCCCACAGCAATCCCATCTCTTGCTTTCCACCCAATTGCACCATTAATTGTTTGATCGCAGGCACCCAATAACGATTGAGCCCCATGGGATCATTTGTCGCATCAATCGGGCAATAGACCGCTCCTAATTGTTCGACAGTTACTCGTTGCTGGTCAATAATCAGCTTTTTAAGTGTTCGACCAGTTGCTTCGATTCCTTCGTCTAACGTACGATATGAAATTAAACCTTGATCATTCATTAGACCAGCTGGGTTATTTTTTTCTAAGATTCCTTTACTAGTTCCCCAGGCACTTTCATGAATCATGATCGCCGCTAAGATCACCGGTGAGATGCCGTTTCTTTTTGCTTCTTGTAAAATTTTATCTGCTCGATCGCTAAACGCATGACACTTAAGCAGAATCAATTGCCGAAATGTCCATTCATCAAATGACGTGTTTTGATTACCAGAGTCTAATTGGAATGTTTCCGAATATGCTACTTCTTCAAAATAAAAACTTGGATTTACTGATTGTCCATTTTTGGAATATTCAATGGTTACTTCATTTTCTTTCTCTACAGTTCCAATCAATTCCCCCGAAACGACTTCTTGGTCATGATTGACTAATGGTGAAACATTCTTTAAGACAAGCTGTCGATTATTGAATTGGATCACGATTGACTGATCAGTCACAGTCGTTTTCCCAGCCATCGGAGCATATAATTCTATATTTTTCTCAGCTTGTAATTGGATTCCCCGAAATAGCTTTTTTTCTTGGCCATCGAGAAAGTAACCATATCTTTGATTGACCATTAATCGATGATCTTCCTTAAATGGCGATTGTAGTTCCATCAATTGACGATAACGACCAATCGTTGAACCAGCATTCAATCGTTCTTTCAATTCTTCTGTCCATTCAATGATCTGAGTAAAATATTTTGTTGTTAATGTTGCTTCGTTCCCTTTTGCATGAAGGGACCATAAGTTATCATGGATCTCATGGATTTTCGCTTTGATTACTGGATTTTCTAGTTCCACATTCTCATAACAAATACCCAAATAAGACAATACTTCATCAATATTAGAAACCAAATTCATATCTTGTGTCATTCCCATCTGTCCGTTGATTTTAATCATGTTATGCTGCTGACGAAGCACTCGATTTTTTTCAACATCCAAATGAGTCATGTACGTCCAAATATTTGTTAATTCAAATTCATTGATATTGGATACACTCGAATAAATGACACTGGTTATCCCTATCGTCAGTAAGAATAGTAATACACAACTAAGAACCATGAGTGATCTAAAAAAATGCCATTTATTGGGCTGAACAGCTAAGAACTTACGACGCTTTTTTCTGAAGGGAACTAACATTTTATTTGTAACGCTCCGTTTTATCGATTGATTCAAGCTACTTGATAGAAAAATTTTCCGATACTCGTTGTCTCGTTTGTTCCAATTAGATTTATTCATCGGATTGTTCCTGTTTTCTTTTTATCCGTTCCTCGGGATCAGTCGTGATTAATTCATATAATCTTGTGGTTGAATCAACGGTATTAGAAAAAGGCACGATTGCATGACCTGCACGTATCAACCCTGCACCTTTTGGCGGATGGATCAAGTGTTTTTGTTGTTGAGTAGAAAGACGAAAAAGAGTAGAAAGTTCGTCCAGATCACTTTTAGCCTGTTTTAGCATAATGATAAATTCAGTGTTGCATAGCATCCTCCGTGCTTTATCTGAAAGCAGTAACGTCTCCACATTTTGCGTGATCCCTGTAGGAATTGCTCCCCACTTTCGGATACGACTCCATAATTCAAAAAAATAATTTTCACAGTAAGGATCATTTAGCATCAACTGCATTTCATCAATGTAAATCCACGTAGTGATCCCTCGATCCCGATTACGTACCACCCGATTCCATACTTGCTCTAAAACCACCATCATCCCAAATGTTTTTAACTGACTTCCTAACTCTTTGGTGTTGTAGATGATAAAACGCTTATTTAACTCAATATTTGTCGTATGGGAAAAAATCGCTAAAGAACCTTCAATATATAATTCTAAGTCTAATACTAGTGCCTGCGCTTCTTTTTCCGGCTGTTCTTTGAGCAACGTAAACCATTCCTTCGCTAATGTTGGCATTTGCTTGTCCTGAGAATGAAAATAGTTAAAATAAGTCAAGCGAGTCACACGATCAATGATGGAACGTTGTGCGGAATTCAAACCCGATTGTCCACCGACCAAAGCTTCAAATGCTGTTAACAAAAAGTCGGATTTTAATTTTACTGGATCAACTTCCCCACTTAAATCATCTGTGATATCCAATAGATTGATAAATGTATCGGTGTTTGGTGCAATTTTAACAATTTGCGCATCAAAAGTTTGCCCAATTAATGTATCTTCATCTTCAGGATCAATCGAGATGATTTCGTCTGTTGGATTTTTTAGTAGTGTAGTAATTTCTTCATATTTTTTGGCTACCCCTTTTCCTGAGCCTGAACTACCTAAAATCATTCCACTTGGGGTATTCAACCGTTTCCGATTGATCCGAACTACATTTTTCGTTAGCTCATTCATTCCATAGTATTTACCCTCCTCGTGGTCAAGTTCTTGCGCAGTAAATGGAATAAAGATAGCTGCACTTGCTGTAGTCAATGTTCGGCGGGTTGCTATCCAATTTTTTCCAAATGGAAGGACGGAGTTCATCCCTTCTAGTTGTAGATAATCCAAATAATGAAACCCACAACCATTTTTTCTGGCAATACTCAAAACTCGTTCGGCTATATCAGTCAATTTTTCTTTTGTGTTTGTTCTGAAATAGACAAAAACCGAAACGAAAAATAAATTCTGTCCTTCTTTTAACAAATCATCTAATAATAAATTAGCTTCATTGATACTATTGGTTAATTCATATGGAATACTTGTATAAGGATCGTAGCCTTTTTGAGTTGCTTTTCTTTGAGCAGCGACTTTGTCTCCTTCCATATAGGCTTTTTTTATTTGAACCAGATGATTGGCTTGCTCAGCCCCGACTGGATCAATGTGGATCGATAACGTGATTTCTTCGGGTATTTCCATCAATTCTGCCATGAGTTTATCTGACAATCTAGCTGGATAGTCTTTTAGGTAAAGAATCTGGGCATATTCCTCATTGATTTCAAAATAGTTTTTCTTTTTAAAATTAAAACTGGAAGGAGCAATCACAGCTTTTGTTGAAAGATGATTAAAGACTAAATCGGAATAGTTAAATTGAAAGTGTTCCGATGATTTCAACAACTGATTGACCAATTTTAGACGCTTTAAACCGTCTAATGGGTCAACCGTTGAGCCAATTTCTTCCAAATTTCCGATTAAATTCTTTTCGATTCGTCCCAATAATTGTTTTGCCTGCTCTAAGTGATTGGCTGGGGTACTGAAAGTCAAATAGTTTTCTTTTGTAAAACGATTCTCCCCTTCATTGATTTTTTGAAGAAGCATCTGATTGACTTCTTCACGATAGCTATCATGTTGATCGCCTTTACTCTCATAAAAAAGCTTATCCGTCATCTCATCAAGCTCAACTCTTTTTTTTAAGATCGTGATTGTTAAATGGATCGTATCATCAAGACTGTTCAATAGTTCGCCATATTTTTGGAAAATCAACAATTGTTCGTCTTGTTGAGCAATTTGATAATTCACATCTGAAAATCGAACACTTTTGGAATAATAATTAGGCACAATTTCACAAATGCCACTTTCAAACATTTTTTCATAACGCAACAAATCTTGGACATTACGCTTTGGCGCTAACTTTTTTTGATATTGCCCTCTTTTTTTCTTTTGTTTTTGCATCAAACGAATAAATTTTTTATTATTAGTTTCCGTACTCAACTTGTTTTCTTTCGGCACGCTTACTCCTTTGACCCACCATGGCATTTGAATACAACTCCTCTACAATAGGATAAGTATAATAATTCGCCAATTGAAAATAATTCCATCGAATCTGCACATACTTTTCTAAAGGTAAGTGATTAGGTGTCAGCCAGCCCACTGACAAGATAGGGGCACTGAGTACCATAAAAACGATCCCGATATCATCAATCGGATACTTCCAACTGACATAATTTAAAATGCCCAGAGGAACAATCAAAAGCAACGTTACAACAGCAGAGATAAATTGTCTTAACGAAACGCCAAAAAACAATTTTTCTTGGTAGGTTAAAATTTCTTTTCGAATTGGTACTTCAATCATCGATTTTATTTCCCTCCAGTTAAAAATGATTCTCTAGGCAGTTGCAAGAATGATTTTTGCCCATTTATTGGTATAAAATAAACTAGCACATAATGTTAGACAATTCCCTGATATCCCACTGATCACTGCAATCATTCCCTGTTTTTCATCGATTGAAAACACAGAATGTACGAGCAGTGGATAAAAACTTAATATAATAAATAAGAGAATCCCTTGCAGGGAGGAAGCACAAACTAATTTCAAAAAATTTTTACCAATCGAACTAACTTCTTCATTAAGAAACGTCACAAGAGGTAATGGAGAAATGCTAAAATACAAATAAATTTCAAAAAAACGCATGAAAATAACCAGTTTTGTTAGCACACTTGTTAGTACGGATAAAATCAACGGGATCAACAAAATAATTAACAACGTAAGTTTTTCAAAAAAGCCCCAATGGTAGATTCCCTCAATCAATGAAAGAACATCAACAGCCTTACTTCCACCTTCTCGAATCCCAATTTGACTGATACCATTACTGATTGTTGTACTAATTTCAACGATCATATGGATAAATATTGTTAAATGGCGCATGATCAACAGGCTTACTCCTAATTTAAGAAAGAGCGGGAGGAACAACTCCATGCCACCAAAACCGGAATAATTTCCATAAATTTTTTGTGCCATTTGTTGAAACTCCAGCAACAGTAAAAAGCCTAGTACAGAATAAGCAATTGGTTTGATCACTCCATTCCTAATTAACTCACTGTATTGATAGATATCAGGTAGATAGGTTTCTAGATTTTGTAGTAGCATATTCTTAGGGTCGTTTGAAAAATTTAATTGATCAGCAATTGTTTGTAGTAAAAATTTGATTGCACCGTCCAGCTTAGCCACTTCCTTAGATTGAAATAGTTGCTACCCAAGCGCCAGCTGCAACGATAACAGCCCCACCAACGATCTGAAAAAGAGCATTTTGCATTCCGGGACCATTATGTTCTTTGATAGCCGCGCCGAGTTGAATAATCCCCCATACAGTGAGCAGACTGCCAGAAGCAAGTACTCCTTTTGAAAACAACGACATCGCTTGCTCAAAATAGTCCATATTATTCTTTCTCCTTTTCTATCGCTTGTTGATTCATAACTGTTACTTGGTAACTAGCATGTACCCGCTCAAAAGAATCACTGATACTCAAACTGACAGTGTAAGTTCCTGGTTTGTTGACATCGACGTTTTCAGTCACTTCGACATCTGTTAAAGATAATGTTTCTTCTTTGTCGTAAACCTCAATTCCGGCTAGCGGATCAAACGCCTCTCCAATAGTTAGCACCTTATCGGCTATGCCTATAAATCGTGGTGGTTCATTGATGACCGTGATTTTCCCATAACCACTGGTTGTTTTGCCATTTGTATCAGTGACTTTAAGAGGAAGCAAATATTTTCTTAATTTAGATGTATCGATCCGATTCCATGCTGCTTCATCTATTTCAATATTTAATCGTTCTAACGGATCTTCTCGATCTGAAACAACCAGTTGTGCAAAATAATCTTCTTTCTTCAAAGCAGAGAAAACATTGACTTGAAGATCCGCCTGGATGATTTTAGGGGCTTCATTCGTTACTTGTACGAGAAGTCGTCTCTCCTCTGCATATTTTCCATATCGATCTTGCACATTGCCAATCCTAAAGAAATATTTTCCTTCTTTATTGGAATCGAAATTAGTTTCTAAGATATTGGTTTTAGTTAATGAGATATCTCCGTCTTCCCTATCCCAAGCTTTCACATAGTCGAAAATATTCAACTCTTGATTTATCTGATGGTCAATCCATTCGGGTATATGGATTACCGGTGCATCATTTTCAATTTTGATAAACGCTTTCGTTTTCGCTTGAGCCCCATGTCGATCATTGACAGAATAAAGCACCTCATAGCTTCCTTCTTTGTTGATATCTAGATTTGTTTCGACTTCAATCTTTGCAGTTAAATCCCCATCTTCTTGGTCCATTGCGGATACTCCTGCTAACAAATCAACTGGTACACCGATCTGCTGGTACATTGTCGTCTGCTTCAAGTTGATTTTCGGTAAGCTATTAACAAAAAAGTAGATGGTGGCATCTGTAAACATTCCTGCCGAGTCGGTGACACGGATCGTAAATTTTTGCTCGCCCAGCTTCGACGTGTCAATAAAATTATGTTTGACTGTGGGAAAAGCGTCGTTACCCGTAAGAATCTCAAAATAGTCTGTTGGTTCAAATTTACTGTATTGCTCAATGACCATGTAAGTGGATGCTAGTGAAATTTGTGGTCTCTGCCAAGTCGTTTGGTCACTCTCACGATTCTTTTCTTTTTCAACAGAAACTGGAGGGGCCTCATAGACTGGGGCTTGTTTACTATCCGCTCTTTCTTTTGAAGTTTCTAAAGTTGTGACTTCTGTTTTCTTTTTTTCTTTAGCAAAGGCAACGACTAATTGCGCTACCTCATGCTCTAGTTGTTGAAGTGGCAATTCTGTTCCCTCAGTTTTAGAACTAAAATAGTCAAATTGTTCCATGACTGCGATTGCCGGATCATGATCCTCTTCAAGAAAATAATGAGTGGGTATTTCTTCTTTTTCTATGTTTTTTGTATCAATGATATTTGCTACTTGTTTTTGTTTACTTGCTACTGGTTTTTCTTGATTGTGACTCAGGTAGATGCTAGTAATTCCTGTGATACTTCCACTGATAAAAAGGAACAAAAGTCCATATTTTATCCTGCCTAGATTCTTTTTCGATAACTGATCTACAACGATTGAACGTTTCACCATTCTTTAGACCATCCTTTCTTTTATTTTCTAAACACTTTGATCATACTTTTAGTAAAAATAAGCGAAATCAATTTTTTCACAACTTTACATGTTTCTGCTTTTTTTGAAGATAGAGATAACTGCTAACGATAATAATCAAGCTCAATCCAAGAAGAACCATCTCTAGCGAACGTCGTTCATTCGTTTTTGGCAATATGCTTTGCTTTAATAATAATTTTTCTTTTTTTAATGTAATTGTCTGATCTTTGTTCCTTAAATCATCCTCACGTCCTACTTCATTTTTTTGCTCTTCTTCGTAATATAAGACGTGGGACGCTGTTAATTGATCGCCATCTTTGAGGATATTTGCCTTCAACTCAAGAAATACTTCAAATGTATCTTCTTTGTTCTTTGGAGTGTAAGTTGATGTTGCTTCACTGACCACTTCTCCTGTTTTCGTATTCTTATATTGCGTAAAAACAGTATAAGTGTGTCCGATTTCGATTGCCTCGCCTTTGACCCACACCACATCTTTCAACTGATTATCTACTGTTGGATCAAGTGTTTTTTCGCCAGCAATATCGGTAAATAAAGAGGTCAACTCTAATGGTTCCCGTTCATTGTAGGCTTCAAGAACAAGTAACTCGCCGTCCTTTTCAACCGTGACAGAAAAATCCATTGGTTCTTCTAATGGCAAATAGCCTGCCAAAGGTTCCACTTCAACAAATTTATAGTTGCCATAAGGTAGTGCCTCTACATTGATTTTCCCTTCTTTATCAGTCAAATATTTTTCAACTAAGATTTCAGTCAATTCTCCATTTTCATCCGTTGCTATGTTGTATAAATGAAATGGGACATTTTCTAATGGTTGTTCATTCAACCGATCTCGTTTGATCAATTGGATATCTTGTCGAGCTAAGCGATTCGGAATTTCTAAACGAATCAAGGCATCCGCATTCTCTTTTGTGACACTAAAAATGAGTGGTTCTTCTAGTGGTACATATCCTTCTGGTGCTTTGATCTCATGGAGTTCATAGCGATCCACACCCCAAGGCAAACTTTCTGTGGTAATGATTTCGCCTTTGTCATTGGTTTCAAAAATATCGGTCTGTTCCGTGTCATTGGGTCGTACCATCGAAACAAATTTGCCTTCTCCTTCATTTGCCCAAGTATCAAAAATTTTGAACTGAGCGCCTGCGTAAGGTATGTTCTCGCCTGTTTCTTCATCCACTTTGATGATATGCAATCGAGATTCAATCACTTTATCTTCCAATAAAAAGAAATGGGTATAGCCGTCTTCCGTGATCGTCACTTCAAATGGTTCGATCAATAAATAGCCATCCACACCTTGGGTTTCTTCAATGGTATAAGTGTCATAAGGTAGATTCTCAAACTTGAAATACCCGTTCTTACCAGTGACTTGGATATATTCTTGTCCAGTGGTGTGAGAAGTAGCTGTCAGTTCAACGCCTTCTAAAGGTGGCTTTACCCCCTGTTGCTCTTTCGCCAGTCTGGCAATTACTTCAAAAACGGTTTGAGCAATCAAGGGGCGTGAACCAAACTTATAGCCTTCTACATTTCCTTTGATGACGCGATCAGTCACCGTTTTACTGTGAAGCGCTACGGTTTCATTTTGTCCAGCATACGTGAGATTAACGGTATGTTTTGTAGCATCCAAATTGTAGCCTTCTGGCGGTTCGATTTCCTGTAAGTAATAGGTTCCCAGCTTTAATCCTTTCACCTCTGCTTGTGCTACGCCATCGACATCTTGCATCGTTAGTTTACTAATAGAAGTCCCATTCTTATCGGTTAGCTCGTAAACAGCTCCTACCAATTGAGAAGCCCCTTGTGGTTTACTGCCTGTTTCTTCATCTTCTTTGATCACTTTGAGATTTGCTAGTTGCTCTTTATTATCTAAACTGATTGTGGTGGTCTCATTGGCTTTGATGGTCACTGTCTGAGGTGTGGCATTGAGGACATAGCCATTCGGTGCTTTGATTTCCTGGATCGTTACTTTTGTGTCGACTAACAAATCATTCCAGGCAGCATAGCCATCAGAACCTGTAGTGATTTCTTTGGTTTTTCCATCAGACGTAGTAAAACGAAAAACGGCACCTGCCAATGGTTGCTTGGTCGTTTCATCTACTTTGCGTACACGGGCATTGCCGTTTTTTAAAACAGTTATGGTTAAAGAAATTTTTCTATGTTCATTTAATCTGCCAACCATCATATTTTGGGTATATGGGTGTTGATAAATTAGCGGAACACCTTGAAAAGTAGAGGCAATATCATAGTCAAATTCAACTCGACTAGTCGCTTCTGCATTTTTGTTGGCAAGAATCGTTAATTGATTTCCTTTTTTAGAAATACTTAGTCCTTGTGAGACGAAAGATGGTAATGACTGATAATTACTAAAGGCATGGGTCGTGTCAGTTAAGGTGATACTTTCTCCAACTTTTAAGTTTATCGTTTGTTTGTCAAAAGAAGGTGATGTATAGAAATAATTGACATTTTTCATGACAGCAGATTTAAAGGTTTGATAGTCCGTCATCGAAAATACCCCTGAAATACTTAACGGTGTAATCCCTTGTTGTTCCCATGCCAAAATTTGAGTCATCAATTCTTTTTTCAACGTGTGGCCCGAAACCATCAGCCCGTAATACTTAATCAAAGAAATTTTTTTCATCTGTTCAGTATTTCGCTCAGCGACTGTATAGCCAGAGTTATTTCCAAGATTAAGTGCAGCACCTGGTTCTATGCACAAGGCAATTTCATTGTTGATCCGTTTACCGTACCAGCCATATTCACGTACACCGTTCGATAAGCGAATATCAATATTGGAGATATGAGCATTGGGGTCAACATAAATCGTTTGATTGTTTCGTTGGTGGGTTTGAGTTTCTCCTAAAGCAGCATGAATCGAGTGAGTGATGTAATTCGAAGGAGTTGTCGTATATAATTTGCCGTCTTCAGTTTGAATCAACTGATTCTCTTGAAGAAAACTTATCTTACGATCGTCTTGATCTGTATTTTCTAAATTTCCTGCTAAAACAACAAGTGGTCGGCAAAACGAAACGGATAATAAATGAATGATCAAAAATATGCGTACAACTAACTGGTATTTTTTCATCGAAATTCTCCTGTTTTTTGATAATAAACCTGCTTATCTACAAAAGTTCTCTCATAAACATAGAATTACTACTGACACTAAAAAACAAAATATTCGCTACTGAATCAAGCGAATCACATATTCATTTTTAGTGCGGTCATACCTTAAAACGCCACTTTTTTGTATCTGATTGATCAATTTTGCTTTGTCTCCATTTGTCCATCCATCTTGATGAACAAGCTGTTCATATTCACGCAAAGTAATCTGTTTTCTTTTACTACTACGCATAAAAGTTAATAATCGCTGGAGTTCTGTCATCAAGTTGTCACTCCTTAAAAATTTTAAGGCCACACCATTTTTAGGATAAATGGAAACCTGACTTTTTTAGGAAAAAGCCAACCCATATCCTCACGGTCCTCGGAAAAAATATTACGTAAGAAATTTTTCTTCAAACCATTAATCACAGTTATCGGTTCCGTCCTCCGTAAGAGATTCTAGTCATACTTTTGCTGTTAGCATGCCAACACTAACAGGACTGTCATTTAGTTGAGCATCGATAAAGATTGACAGCAAATCATCGTTATCAGTTAGATTGCTAACCAGTAATGATGCTCACATATAACGTTTTCAACGAACAAATATGTTTTTTTGCAACGACTAAACTTGCCAAGCTTTTACTTTCATTGGTCGTTCCACGTACTGTAAGTTTTGTTTTGTGTTCCTTCGTTTAGCAAAGATAAGACCGCCAGAAGAAACGGCTGTTTTTATTTGTGGATAAATCTTGTAGTCAGGTAATTCTTTTTTTGTCTCTTGATTGATAAACTGTCCATTCCCTAAATTAGCCCACGTAGAACCATCAAATAATCGAATCGTTAGTGCTTTACTTCGAATTGCTTTTTTTTTACAGATTCGTAACACGTAAATCCCTCCTCACTCTATAATTACGATTTATTTGCGATTCTTCCAAAAAAAATAAAAGACATTGATCAACTTAAGTCAATCAATGTCTTTCAGTTCAGCTTATTTTGTTTTGGGGAAGAGTTAGATCATTACAGTGATCGTAGCAGCAGCTAAAATCAAGACTAGTCCAATAACTGTAACAGTCATTTCTTTCTTGGTTTTCTTTTGTCCTAGGAACCAAATACCAGTCAGTGTCGCTAATACTACGGATGTTTGAGAAAGAATAAACCCTGTTGCTAACCCATTCATATCTGGTTGAGCTGAAATTAAATAAGTTAAAGCAGCGAAGGCAAAGAAAAATCCTGAAAAAATATGTTTATAAGAGACAACTTCGACAAACGCTGATTTTTCTTTAAAACTTAAAACAGCTGAATAAACAACAGCAACGATTACCATACCAATTGCTTGAGGTAAAAAGGCATGCATTCCATCAATTGAAGTTGCTTGAGGAGCTGCGGAATAAGCCCAGTAGCCGATTTCACCTACTGCTAACAAAAGGACCGCTTTTTTCAATAAGTTACTGCCTTCTGTATTTTTCTTTTCAGTCCAAACAGTCATCCAAGCACCTAAAATAATCAAAACTAAAGCAAAGGCACCCAAGACTTTCGCAGTAGCGCCTGGCCAATTTCCTAAAGCAAACACGCCCCACAATGAAGCCCCTAATAATTGAAAAGCAGTAGTAATAGGCATTGCACGAGAAGAACCAATCAAGGTAAAGGATTGGAATGTAATGATTTGGGCGATTGCCCAACCAACACCAGATAAGATTGAAAAAGTCAGGTCAGATCCTGTTGGTAACTCCATTCCTTTATATAAAGCAAAAACAATTGCAAAAATCAATGTTCCTAATGTTGAACCTAAAATTTGATTGACCGGACGTCCCCCGATCTTAGATGCGATCGTAGGATATAACCCCCAACCAAGTAGTGGGCCTAAGCCAATTAAAAGCGCGGTAGTATTCATGGTAGACTATTCCTCCTTCTTTTTTAAAAAACGACGCCGCTTTCTAAAATAATATTAGCATAAGGTGTCATTTCCCCTGTGCGAATAAACGCATGACACTGATTCAAATCAGCTTTCATTTTACTATGAGGGATAAAAGTAATAGGTGTTTCAGGTAGCCGTTGTTGAATTTCCGATAATACTTTAGGGTTTTCTGACTTGATTTCTTCAGCTAAATAAATACGTTGAACTTCTAACTCTTCAAGCACATTGTTCAAGACTTCCATAAAGCTTGGAATACCATTATCTACAGCCAAATCGATTTTTTCAGTTGTCATCGGCACGGGCATACCTGCATCACCGATACTTAATGTGTCAAAATGTCCCATTTGTGCGATTACACGAGAGATATCTGAATTGATTACTTTTGATTTTTTCATAATAAAAACGTCCTTTCTTAATTCAATTCTTGTTTATATGGAATAGAAGGTTGTGCGCCAAAACGTTGAACAGTCAAAGAAGAAGCTTTATTTCCATAGGTAATTGCTTCCTCTAAATTACTAAAATCAGTTGCTAACATGCTACTCATCGCACCAATGAATGTATCACCTGCAGCTGTCGTATCGACTGCATTCACTTTGAACGCTGGCACGATCCCATTTTTGCTGTTTTTAATCGAGTAAAATGCGCCTTTACTTCCGATCGTGATAATTACAACTTCGATTCCTAATTGATGTAAGTGAGCTGCAGCCTGTTTTAAGCTTTCTTCGTCCGTAATCGAAATCCCTGTTAAAATTTCTGTTTCTGTTTCATTAGGAATAATCATATCTGTTACTTTCAATAACTCTTCAGGCACATTTTCTAATGCTGGGGCAGGATTCAAAATTGTTTTTACCCCAACCTCTTTTGCTAGGTTAAAAGCTTCAATCGTACTTTCTACAGCGCTTTCAAACTGTGCAATGATAAAATCACTTTTTTCGATGATCGCTTTGTTTTGTCTAACTTGTTCTGGTGTAAACGCATTGTTCGCTCCGGCATGGATCATAATGCTATTTTCCCCAGCATCATCAACAATGATGTAAGCTTGACCAGTCGCTTGGTTTTCAAGAGTTGCTACACCTTGTAAATTGATTTCTTCTTGTTCTAAAAGCTCAGCCATTGTTTTGCCAGCTTCATCGGTACCAATCGCTCCAATAAAATGAGTAGTAGCTTCTGAACGTCTTGCAGCAACTGCTTGGTTTGCTCCTTTTCCTCCGCCAGCTGAAAATGTTTCTTTCGTGTGGATCGTTTCTCCTGGTTTAGGCATGTGTTTAACTCGGATGGTCCGATCTAAATTAATGCTACCGATAACTGTTACAGTGTTCATTCCTTCATCACTCCATATTACATATTAATTGAATCAAACGCCATTCATCAATAATTAAAACGTTTTAACTCTACACCGAAAATATACCACAGATTGAAAGCTATTTCAAGAACCTATTTTTCCTAATTTTTTATTAGCAATCAGCAGCTTCATTTTTACCAGCATTCTAAAACAAAAAAGCTGAACACTTGTGCTGACTTGCTTCAGTTAGATCTTGGTCTAACTTAAGACATTCACAACACAAGGCTCAGTTTTTTTATTTCACAACACTAATCAGAAAAAATAACCATCTGCAAAGTTAACTAATAAATCACTGATTCTTTATTTCGATGCTTTACCTGGTTCAGAGGCAATGATTGATAACTCTCCTTGAACCGTCCATTCTGTCACATCATTTGGTAAAATAAAACTTGCCCCTTTAGTTAATGGGTAAATTTTTTCATTAACAACTAACTCTCCTGCTCCATCGATTACTGTCGCTAATGTATAAGGTGCTTGTTTTTTAAATGATGTAATTCCTTTGATATCCCATTCATAAACATTAAAAAACTCGGTCTCTAAATACGTAACGATCGAAGAATTCCCTTTACGTACTTCTTTCATTTGAATCTGTGGCGTAATAGCTGGAACAGTTGTCACATCAATTGATTGTTGGATATGCAATTCACGCGTATTGCCATTGGCATCTTTACGGTCATAATCATATACACGATAAGTCGTGTCCGAGCTTTGTTGCGTTTCTAAAATCATGATCCCTTTACCAATTGCATGGATCGTTCCACTAGGGACATAGAAAAAGTCGCCTTTTTTAACTGGGACTTTTTTCAATAAGTCATCCCAACGACCCTCTTGGATCATCTCAGCAAGTTCTTCTCTTGTTTTTGCATGATGGCCATAAATGATTTCTGCTCCAGGTTCAGCATCAATGATATACCAACATTCTGTTTTTCCTAACTCACCTTCGTGCTTCATTCCATAAGCATCATCTGGATGGACTTGTACTGATAATTCATCTTCTGCATCTAAGATTTTAATTAATAATGGAAAGACAGGCTCAGTTGGGTTGCCAAACAATTCCTTGTGGTTTTGCCATAACTCGTCTAATTTTTGTCCTTGGTATTCACCGTTTTCAACGACACTTACACCATGTGGATGTGCGCTGATCGCCCAATCTTCACCGATTTTGTCATTAGGTATATCAAATCCAAATACTGATCTTAAACGGCTGCCTCCCCAAATCTTTTCTTGAAAAACTGGTTTTAAAAACATAGGTTCTTGCATAGTTCAAACTCCTCTCAATGTTCATAGTTATTATAGCATCATTTTTTTAATAACGCTTTCTCTTTCAAAAATTTTTCAACAATTTCATCACGACAACGAATATAAGCTTCACGATGATCCGTTGGATGGATACGGTTTGATAAGAAAATAAATGCTTCTTGTTCAATAATGTCAATTAGTAAGAACGTGCCCGTATAACCAGTATGAAAAAGAATTGGTTGCTGTTGTTCTAATCCTTTTTTTAAATCCCATCCTAAGGAACGATTGCCTTTTTTCGTTGGCGTATGATCTTGTAAAAGTGAGCGAATCGTTTGTTCTTCTAAAAAACGCCCATTTTCAGCTTTCCCTAAATTCAAATACATTTTTACAAAGGTAATACTGTCCTCTAAATCAAGAAACAACCCAGCATTTCCTGCATGCTCAGCGAGTACTCTCGCTTTAGGATCATGTGTAACGCCCCGCAAAACCTCACCTGAAGCGAGTTGTTGTGTGGGAACAATTCTTTTAGAAGGATAAGGTAAAAACGTACTGTGCATCATCCCTAAAGGCGCTAATACTTGTTCTTCAAATAATTCTGTGGCTGGCTCTTGGAAAATCTCTTCAAGCATCAATCCTAATAAAATCGTGCCTGCATCTGTATATTTCACTAATTTCCCTAACTGATCACCAGGTTGAAGCTTTAAATAGGCTTCGATCAGCTGTTCTTGAGAGAGTTGATCTCGATTAGGAATCCAAGTTTCAATATTTGATGTATGAGTCAGTAAATGTCGTATCGTGATTGTTTCATTTTCAAAAGCCGGTAAATAATGGTGTAACGGTTTGTCTAAGTCGATTTTACCATCTTCCCACAAGCGCAACACTAGACTGGTGGTAGCGATCACTTTTGTTAAAGAAGCCACATCAAATAATAGATCTGCTGTCATTGGTTGGGTTTCAGGTACGATCTGTGCATGACCTGCTGAAAAAGTTTCAACATGCTTATGCTTAATAAACGCACCAACAACACCAGGATAATAACCTTCTTCAAGTTTATTTAAAATCAACTGTTTCGTTTCTGGGTACATTTTATTCTCCTTCTCTGTCGAAGAAATCAATTTTTGTTCATCATGCTAAATCAAATCATATAGCTTTCTCCAAGAGGATGCAAGTAGATAAAGGTCGTGAAAGAAGCGATTAGCTCCGAGCGAATAAGAGAGGATTTTTTAAAATAGCTTCTCATATTTTAGAAAATCATCGCTTATTGCTGAGGAGTTGCTTCTTGAACGCCGTGGGTAAGGTCGTGAAAACATCGGTCAGCTCCAATGACAATAAGAAAATTTTTCAAATCAACTTTTCTTCCATCATCTTATATCTTAGAGAAACTTCTTTAGTTGAAGAGTTGTTTCTGGTATCTCTTTATATATTGAACAAAAAATCAGCTTTCGATTTCCGTTGTTGCTTGTGATGCGCTTTGCCAACAATGAACAAATGCAAAAGCCCCTAAACATCAAATCGTTAGGAGCTATTTCTACCTATTCAATTATTTGTCTTCGCTTTATTTTTTGGCTTTTTTTGTATCGATCACAAACCACCATTCGATACCAATCGCATCATAAATTGTTAACACAGTATGCCTTTGATCGATAAAGAAGTCAACTGCAGTTTCATTTAAATGCTGAATCAACTGTTCCATGCTTTCTTGATCAATCACGAATTTCAAGAAATCTAAACCTAATACTTCATGAGTCGGCAATGCTAATGCCTCACTATTTGCTTCTGAGATTCCTACATGGAAGTTCCCTTCATTTAAAACATGTAATCCGCTCTTTTCTTCCCGAACTTTTAGTCCCAGTAAATCACTTAAAAAACGGCGTTCTTCTTCGCTATCAAAAACGTTTAAATGGATTTTTTCAAAGTAAGAATTAGCGGATAATTTTTTGTAACGCTCTTCTGACTTACGTAATAATGACTCTTGATCCATTGCTTCTGGTTGATTTCGTTCTTGAACATTGTCCTCTTCGTGATAAATTTCTAATTCGTTACCTTCTGGATCCTTAAGTAAGATCCCCATGCGCCCTTGATCTTCTAACGCATCTTCAATTGGATAGTTTGTTTTACGGATACGGGAAAGGATATCAGCCATTTCTGCTACCGTTGGAATAATCAATGAAAAACGTTTCAGTTTTTTGATTTCCCCAATGTAATCATGCGCTCTAGGACTTTCTTCTAGCAATAGCATCTCACTATTTTGCTCTTGTGTCCCTAAAATAGCTAATTCATTTTCTTCCCGTTTCAAATCAAAACCGATCGTATTTTTGTAAAAATCAATCATTTTATCTCTATCTTTAACCCGGATTGCTACACTTTTTAGGTAAGTAGTAGACCCCAATTTAAATTCTTTCATTTTTCTTGCTCCCCTCTACGTCCAGCTTTATTTTAACGATGCTTCACATTTCTTTCAAGCAATAAATGGGTTTTTATTAAAAAAAATGTGAGAATTTTCGCATTTTCCACGCAATACTGCAATTATTTTTAAATAACATTCATTATAATAAATAAAACGCATGGAACGCTTCAGATGCTCTTTCCATGCGTTTTACTATTAATGAATTGTTAAGAAACAGCTTCTTCGGAAAACTGGCTGTTATATAAATCAGCATAAAATCCATCTTTTTCCATCAATTGATCATGATTTCCCGTTTCAACAATTGAACCATGGTTCATGACAATAATGTTATCAGCATCTCGAATGGTTGACAGACGGTGAGCTACTACAAAGCTTGTTCGATTTTCTAATAAACGATTCATCGCTTTTTGGATCAAAATCTCTGTCCGAGTATCCACACTAGAAGTTGCTTCATCAAGTATCAATACATCCGGATTAGCTAAAAATGCCCGAGCAATCGTGATTAACTGTCGTTGCCCTTGGGAGATGTTGCTGGCATCTTCATTTAATACCGTTTGATAACCTTCAGGCAGTTTGCGAACAAAGTCATCAACATGGGCAGCTTTGGCTGCTTCAATCACTTGTTCGTCAGTTGCATCATCGTTTCCGTATTTGATATTGTCGTAGATGCTACCTGTAAATAGCCATGTATCTTGCAGAACCATTGAAAATTGAGCACGTAAGTTATCTCGAGATAAATCTCTCGTATCTACCCCGTCATAACGGATACTTCCGCCAGAAACATCATAGAAACGTTCTAACAAGTTGATCAAGGTCGTTTTACCAGCACCAGTTGGACCAACAATTGCCACCATTTCTCCAGGTTTCACATCCAGATTAAAATCTGTCATCAATAGTTGATCTTTGGTATAACCGAATTGAACATTTTCAAAACGAACTTTATATGGTGTGTTCTCTTCAACAGGTAACCCAGATTTTTTATCAGACATTTCCTCTTCATCCAGCACTTCAAAAACCCGTTCCGCAGATGCAACAGTTGACTGGATCGTATTCATTAAACTTGCAAGTTGAGTAATCGGCTGTGAGAATTGTGTCGTATATTGTAAGAACGCTTGAACGTCCCCAAGTGTCATATTCCCATTTGCAACTTTGACCCCACCTAATACAGCAACAAATACATAGCCAAGATTTTTAACGAAGTTCATCAAAGGCATAATGATGGCAGAGATAAACTGCGCTTTCCACCCAGCAGCATATAACTTGTCGTTTTCTTCTTCAAAAACTTCTTGGTCTTTGGCTGTATGATTGAAAGTTTTGACGATCGTATGACCACCATAGGTTTCTTCTACTTGGTTGTTTAAGAGACCTAAACTTTTTTGTTGATCTGCAAAAAAGACTTGGGATTTGGGTGCAATGATCATCACGACGATCAAACTCAATGGAATCATCAGTAAAGCCACTAACGTCAATTGCCAACTAATAGAAAGCATCATAACGATGACACCGATCAAAGTAACTGCACTTGTTACAAACTGTGTTAAGTTTTGTTGAAGGGTACTGGCAATATTATCCATATCATTGATTGCACGAGACATGATGTCTCCATTTGTATGTGTATCATAATAAGAAATCGGTACACGATTCATTTTTGCTTCTAGATCATGACGTAACTCATAAACTGTTCGTTGCGATACTCGTGTCATAATAAATTGTTGCAAGAAATTGAATACTGCAGAAATCAAATACATCACAATAACCGTGGCGATGATTTGAGCAATTTTATCAAAATCAATTGGGAATTTAGAAATTTGTTGCCCCGCTTGCATTTGTTTTGCACCAGCCATCACCCCATTAAAAATCTCAGTAGTTGCTCTCCCTAATACTTTTGGTGTTTGGATCTGGAAAATGACTGCTGCGATCGCTAATACAAATACAGCAATGATCGCAACCGAGCGTTTTGACATATAGCCAAATAAACGTTTCACTGTGCCCCAAAAATTCTTTGGTTTTTCTCCTTTTGCCCCAATGTTTCGACCGGGTCCGTGACCGCCGCCAGGCATTGGTCGTTGAGAAGGTTTGGTCGTTCCTTTACTCATGCTAGATCCTCCTCTCTTAATTGTGAATGAACGATTTCCTGATAGGTTTCATTCGTTTTAAGAAGTTCATCGTGTGTGCCTTTGCCAACTAGTTTTCCTTCATCAAGGACTAAGATCATATCCGCATCCATTACTGTACTTACTCGTTGTGCAACTAAAACCGTAATACTTTCTTTCATATTTTGTTTTAAAGCTTGACGTAATTTTGCATCTGTTTTAAAGTCCAAAGCCGAGAAAGAATCATCAAATACATAAATGTCAGCTGGTTTGACTAATGCTCGAGCAATCGCCAAACGTTGTCTTTGCCCACCAGAAAAATTTCCTCCGCCTTGTTCAACATGACTGTCTAATCCCTCTTCCATTTCTGAAACGAAGTCTTTGGCTTGGGCGATTTCTAACGCTTTCCAAATCATTTCATCAGTAGCATCTGCTTTGCCGTACTGCATGTTTTCTCTGATCGTGCCAGAGAACAACATGGCTTTTTGTGGAACAAAGCCCATCAATTCACGCAAATTATACTGAGTCATATCGGTAATACTTACACCATCAATCTTGATTGTTCCTGATTCGACATCGTATAGTCGTGGGATAAGATTGACTAAAGTAGATTTACCCGAACCAGTTCCACCAATAATCGCAACAGTTTCGCCTGATTTTGCTGAAAAATCAATATCTTCTAATGCCAGCTTCTCAGCTCCATGGTACCGGTAGTTGACATGTTCAAATGAGATTGTGGCAGCTTTACCTGCAGGAGTCACCTCAGTTGGGTTCTCAGGATCTGAGATACCTACTTTTTCATCTAATACTTCATTGATCCGATCAGCAGAAGCTTGCGCTCGAGGGACCATGATAAAAATAGCTGAAAGCATCATAAAGCTAATTAAAATTTGCATAGCATACGTCATAAATGCAATTAGGTTTCCGACTTCTAACGTCATATCTGCTATGTAGTGTCCACCAAACCAAGTAATTGCTACGTTTGTTCCACTCATAATTAAGGTCATCATCGGCATCATCAATGCAACGATCGTGTTGACTTTAATTGCTGTATTTGTATAATCTTTGTTCGCTAAATCAAAACGATTTTCTTCAAAACGTGTCTTATCAAACGCTCGGATTACCCTTACCCCTGTTAATCCTTCACGAAACACTAGGTTCAAACGGTCTGTCTTCTTTTGCATGCTCTTGAATAGTGGTACCGCAAAAAACATGATTCCGCCGATCACCACTAGCATGATTGGAATAACTACTAAGAAAATTTTGGTTAATTGATGATCTTTTTGATAAGCAAGAAAACTTGCGCCAACCAATGTGATCGGTGCATTGATCATCATTCTTAAAAACATTTGCGTAACCATCTGGATTTGTGTCACATCATTAGTTGTACGGGTAATCAAGGATGCTGTACCATATTTGTCAAATGCATCTTTTGTTAAACTTTCAGATTTTTTATAAACATCGGTACGTAATTGCTTTCCTAATTTTTGTGACTCACGTGTAGCAAAAAAGGTATTTGCGATCGCTGCGATGATACTAATCAAAGAAAAACCGATCATAACAAAACCTGTTTGCCAAATATAATCAACATCACCTCGTGCTACACCTTTATCAATGATATTTGATGTGAGCGTCGGCAAATAAAGATCTGATAAAACTTGGATAACCATGAACAACGTGGCTGCAATAGCTGAAGTCAGTGAAATCCGTTTGACGATTTTTAGCATGTAATTCCCCTCTTTCTATTGATATACGCCGTCTTTCAACCATGATAGTTTTAATTTAAATTCTTTAATGGCATGATCCACGGAGTAATTTTCGTTTTTTGAAAATGATTTATAGGCATGAGCAATCGTAGTAAAGACGATATTCATGATCAATTGGATCAGTAGTTCCAGTTCATGATCATCGTTTACTTTCAGTGTCGTTCGATCAATCAATCCAATTAATTCTTTTGCCTCTTTTTGATGTTTTGCATGTGAATGACGCTGCTGATCATCTTTTGTATGTGGCACGACTTTACGAGAAGCACGATAGTCCAAGTTCATGAAAAGATTACGATAAAAAGAAGCATTTTCCCCGACTAAAATCTCCCGAATGATTTTAGTAAAATAAAGCTCGAATCCTTCGAATAAATCCCCATCGACATCTTTTATCAGTTGGAACATATCTTTTGAACTATCACGTCGAACAGTTTCAAAATAATAATAGTAAAGATCCTCTTTGTCTTCAAAATACTGATAAAAACTACCTCTAGGGATTTCTGCGATTTTCACGATATTTGCGATGGAAGCATCTTTTAATGGTACTCTGGAAAATTCAATCCTAGCTGCTTCTAATAAACGTTTCTGCTTTTCCTCTGGTAGATGAAAAAAAGTTTTCGTAGGCATCTTTTTCCTCCTTCCTAAAATGACACACTGTCACATGACACTATGTCATTATAACACCAAGAAGATGTTTTGCAATGCTTTTCCATATTTTTTTCATGAAAAGACTAAAAAAATTCATAATTAAAAATCGAACCTTAAAAAAACTTGATAGCCTTTTCTCTTTCAAGTAAACTAGCTATGTTAGTCAGATAACAAGTCAGCTTAAAGGAGAGAATATTATGGCATCAGTTTTAGTAGTAAAAGGGCACCCATTAACTGCACAGGAATCACGTTCAGTTAAAGCATTAACAACTTTTTTAACTAGTTACAAAGAAAATCATCCGGAAGATGAAGTGACTGTTTTAGAGCTTTATCGTGATGATATCCCAGAAATCGATGAAGAATTACTTTCAGGATGGGAAGCACTTCGGGCAGGTGCTGAGTTCTCTACTTTGTCTGAAAGTCAACAACAAAAAATTGCTCGTTTCAATGAATTGACCGACCAATTTCTTGCTGCAGACAAGATCGTTATTGCAAATGCTTTATGGAACTTGAATATCCCAACAAAATTAAAAGCTTGGTTTGACACCGTCAATGTCGCTGGCAAGACATTCCGTTATACTGAAAACGGACCAGAAGGATTAGTTTCTGGTAAAAAAGCTTTGCACATCCAATCCAACGGAGGCATTTATAACGGTCAAGACTTCGCTTCTCAATATGTCAAAGGCATCTTAAACTTTGTCGGTATCGATCAAGTGGATCAATTATTTATTGAAGGTATCGACTATACCCCTGACCGTGCAGAAGAATTGATGCAATCAGCTTTAGATAAAGCTGCAGCATTTGGTCAAACGTTCTAATAAAAGCTACTTGCAGGTTTACTATAAAGTTAGTCCCTTACTAACTTTGATTGTTGCATAGCGAGTACCTAAAAATTTATTAAAAAAATTAAAAAAAACGAAGAATCTCGAAAATAGTTAAACTATTTTCGCTTTCTTCGTTTTTTTAGTCATGTGTTTTTAGTGCACAATTGGTTAGTCACTTTGTTTTTCTTCATATAAACTAGAGATAGTTGTATACCATTCAAAAACATGTGAGATGACCACTTTTGCTGCAGCATATACTGGAATACCTAAAATCACACCGACGATTCCAAACAGCTTCCCAGAAGTTAATAAAACTAATAAGATCGTGACCGGATGGATCGCCAATTGATTCCCTAAGACTAATGGAGAAATCAATCGTCCTTCAATCGTTTGTTCTAAAGCAAATACGATCAATACTTTGATCAACATGATCGGTCCCGCCACGATTCCTAAGAATACGGCCGGAATCATTGCTAAAAATGAGCCTAGATAGGGAATCAAATTTAAAAAACCGGCAATGATCCCTAAGGTGACTGCATAATCGAGTCCAATGATCGCAAATCCAATCATAAACATGATCGCTACTGCAAAAGCCACAGTCAATTGTCCACGGATATAAGAAGAAACTTGATCGTTCATTTCACTTAATACTTTCAAAGTTGGTTTTCGCATACGTGTTGGTAGGAAATTCACAAAATAAGGGGCAAGTTGCTTGCCATCTTTCAATAAATAGAAAAGGATAAACGGCATAGTTAGCAAAGCAACAATAATCGTAGCAACTGCTCCCACAAAACTTCCTAAACTTTGAACCGTACTTTTTGAAATATCTTGGAGCATATCCCCCGCTGAACTCATGAACTTATCGCCAGTAGCTTCCAATTGTTCCCTAAATTGGTTGAATAGAGGATCTCTTAGTATTTCTGTCAACTTATTATCGATCGTATCCACATATTGAGGAAAATGATTGATAAAACTCACGGTTTGCTCTTGGATTTTAGGAATGATTACCACTGTTCCCCAAGCAATCAGTGCCACGACTAATACAAATAACCCGATGATGCTATAGAGTCTTGGAACTTGGCGCTTTTCCAAATAGTCAACAACTGGATTCATCAAATAATACAAAATTGCCGCTAAAATAATGGGTAAGCCAACGATCGCCAGGAATTGCCAGATCGGGGCAAATAGATAGGACACCTTAGTAAATAAAAAAACGATCAATAAGATCAAAAGTACTATTAATAACGCAGTAACGACTTGATTATTTAAAAACCATCGCCAAAACCAAGAGACTGGTTTTGATCGCTTGTTTTTTCCTTCCATAATCTCACCTACTTGTATTTGATTTGTGTACCGACATGAATCTCAGGTAACTGATGTGGTGTTAAGTAAAGACCGTTCACAATACTATTTTCCTCAGAATAATGATCAAAAATCAGCGTAACATGCCCTACTGTGTTTAAATTTTCATTTGCCAATCTTCCCACATGTTCAATCTGATATTCTTGTTGATCAAAAAAAAGTGAATCCCCTTTTTTTAATGAAAATTTTTCGGTAGAAGTAATCTTTTGGATCACTGAATAGTTACGTAGTGTAGTTGTTGCTGTTCGATCAAATAAAATCAAGATCGGTTCTTGTTCACTTACTGCATTTTCTCCGATTTCTTTGATGGTTGCATGAATCATTTTATTCTCTCCTTTGTTACAAATTCTGTCGCTCACTCTATATTCAGTATAACATATTCTCATTGTTTAACTCTCCTGTTTGAAATGTGCTAAAATAAACAAGGAACCTATTTCATACATTCTAGGAGGGATAAAATGAAAGAAAAAATCATTTTAGGGACGTACACAAGACGTGTGAGTGAAGGAATTTATACCATTGAATTAGATACAGAAAAAGCAGAAGTCTCAGGATTGAAGCTAGCTGTAAAAGAAAATAGTCCAACTTACTTAGCAAAAAGTGAAGCTGGTAATCTTTATAACGTCACAAGTCTGGACGGTTTAGGTGGGATCGGGGCTTACGATCAAGAATTCCATTTTTTGAATGCGGTAACAGAATCAGGCGCTCCTTTATGTTACGTTGCAGTTGATGAATCTCGTCAATTAGTATATGGTGCTAATTATCATAAAGGTGAAGTCAATGTTTATCGTATTCTAGACGATGGAGGTCTCGAAGCAACTGATGCCGTTTTTCATCAAGAAGCAACTGGTCCTCATAAAAATCAAGACCATGCACATGTCCATTATACTGATTTAACTCCAGACAACCGCTTAGTGGTTTGTGACCTAGGAACGGATCGGGTCTATACGTACGATGTATCTGATCAAGGAAAATTAACTATAGTTTCTGAATTTGTGGCAGAACCTGGAACTGGTCCCCGCCACCTTGTCTTCCATCCTGCAAATGAAACAATTGCTTACCTATTTGGTGAACTTGATAGTACTGTTCGTGTGCTTTCGTATAATAAATCCCAAGGCAGCTTTAAAGAAAAACAAAAAATTAGTACACTACCAGATGATTTTCAAGGAGAAAATGGTGGTGCTGCAATTCGTATTTCAGATGATGGTCGATTTGTATATGCTTCCAATCGTGGCCATAACTCAATTGCAGTCTTTGCAGTTTCTGAAAAGGATCAACTGTTGGAATGTATCCAAATTATTTCTACTGAAGGCGATTTCCCTAGAGATTTCGCTTTAGATCCGACGAACGACTATGTCTTATCTGCCAATCAAAATACCGATAATCTTACGCTTTTCGCGCGAAATAAAGAGACTGGTTTACTAGAATTACGCCAAAAAGACATCTATGCACCAGAATGTGTCTGTGTTTATTTTGAAAAGGAGCAGTAACATGAACAAAGATGAAGTATTGGATCGATTACGGGAAGAGTTAGAAATTCCTTTTTTCCAAGGAAAGTTAGAAGAAAAAGAATATAGTGAAGCAGATTATCAAAAATTAAAACAAGATTTACTTCAATATTTTGATGATTATGTCAGAAATGTTGAAAATTAAATAAGTGATCGGAAAAGCGTTACTTGATTTGATCATGACGAAAACTCGAAACAAGTTTTTCACGTTTCGAGTTTTTTTGCTTAGTGCTGAAACTCCGCCGGGTATATTATTTGTTCATCTGAACTACATTGTTTTCGGTGAACGATTTGTTGAGAGCAGCCTCTATAAGTTGAACTTGAATATGGAGGGATTGAGTTGAACTGAGACAAACGATCGGTAAATAGCAAAAACCGTCAAGTTGGTTAGGCTTGACGGTAAAAGTGAATTATTCGATCGAGTAATTCAAAATTGTTGTTGGTATAGGTTACTTTCATATAATAAGTGATTGACTGATTTTTATCATAAAAAACATATGATAATTAAATTAAAACACTCTATTTTTCAATGAAACTTTATACTGTTTTATTTTTTCAACAATAAATTTGTCATTTTTTGGATGGCTGAAGAAATATTTTCTGTCGCTTGATCCTGTTTTTCTTCAGAAGCATCAAATAAGTCATGGTCAACTCCAGACTCTGGTTGGATACTTTGAGTCATTTCTTCACAACCAGCCACGTAGGAAGTATAGGCTTTTTCAAAACTTTTATGAATACCCATTACTTTTGCTGGTGGTCGCAACTGACTGATTTTTTTCAATATCACACGATATTTTTTTGTTCCTTCTTCAAACAAATGAACGATTTCAGCTAACTCTTCTTGAGACAAGTCTTCTGTTTTTTTCTGATCAATCGCTTCTCTGATCACTTGATATTTTGGATGCATCTGTTCACCGATCTCTTCCGTCTCTTTGACCATTCGATCGACTGATTGTACATAATAACCAATATTTGGTAACATTCTTTCTCCTACTTTCGATTTTATTTCTCTTTTATTTTACCTTTTTTTAGCACAATTGAATAGGCTTTCTACCCAGAGTAATAAAGTCATATGTTATTTTTCAAAAAAATTTGTTTGCAAACTGTATTTTTCTCCAGAAACAATATCATATTGAATCATCTCATAAGCTTGATAAAGTTCTGCTTGTTTTTTGTTTAATTGTGCTTCCCGATGCCATTGCCCCTCTTGGTAGTATAGTTCTCGCTCAAATGCTGGTAATTCATTTTGAAGTGCCAACAATAATTGATAAAAACCAGTTGTCTGTTGATTAGTCTGATTCATCAAGTCAGCAGCAAAATAAAAGGGACTTGTAACAGGAGCTTCGTTTTTTTCTAATTCTCCTTGACTATCAAACATCAAAAACTGTGTTTCGTGTAAGGTGTGTTTCTCATTACTATTTTGAATGGTGTCAGAATAGATCCCTGGTAAATGATCTCCCCAGAAAACAACTAGTGTTCTTCTTGATAACTTCTTCAGTTCTTCCGTGAACGCTTTTAAGGATTGGCTACTATACGAAATATCTTGAAGATAATTTTCTAAACTACTTATCCCACTATTATCCTCTGTTTTGGCTGTATATTCGAGCTGCTGATATTTTCCATCATAAGGCATATGGGTTTGCATCGTCACAAGATGGATAAATTGGGGTGTATCGTCCTCTTTTAAAAGATCCATCACTTCTTGATAAGCAGAAGCATCAGAAATGTAGGGATTATCTTCAATGGTGTCTGTATACGTCATCGTATTTTCACTAATAAATTCATCAAAACCTAAAACCTCGTAAACATCTTTTCTTTTGTACATCGAGGTGTTATAAGGATGGATCGCAGTCGTATGATAATTTTGATCTTTCAATGTTGAAACGATCGAAGGTAATTGATTCATTTTGGGTACTAGCATTGTGTAGGGTGTTGTTAATTGAGCATTGAATAGTCCCATTGAAAAACCAGTTAATGCTTCAAATTCGATATTGGCTGGTCCCCCACCATAATTTTGAGAAAGCATCTGACCGCTATAAGTCTGATCAGCCACCGCATAATAATCTGCCAAAGGATCACCGGTAATTTCCACCCCATTCAAACGACTAGGATCTGAAAAACTTTCGCTCATCACATAAATGATATTCGGTTGTTCTTCTGAGGCAGTTTTATTTTTTTCATCTGCCAGTTTTTGATAGTGTGATGTAATTTCCTTGATTTTTTCTTCAGAGTACCCTTTTGGTTTTTCCATTGGATCGATTTTTAAATTGTATAAGAAACCACCAATAAAACCTGTATTATAATAATTCATCTTTTGACTATAAGGAATCCACAAAGCCGTTTTGTTATATGCTTTACGTAATAAATTATTTGGGTTATTGAAATGACTAATATAAATAAGCGCAAAGATCGTAGTAAATAATGTGATCACTCGGATGGCTTGAAATTTCTTGTCTTTCTTAAAACTCCGATAGATAGCCCAGCAACCACCTGCTACCACTAATAGGATCATTCCTGCTAATAGATAAAACGAGGTTGTGCCTGTCATATCTTTTAATAAACCAAACTCTTTGATCATCTTTAGGTCGTCGGGATAAATCGGTTCTTGTCGATAGGTCATTTTTAAGTAGTTTGCGTAACCTAATATTCCAATGCCAACAAGATAAAAGAATGTTCCAAAGAGAAAAGAACCTAATACTGCCACTAAAAAAAGTAAGATCATTAATAACACTAAACAAGCTAATAAAAATTTTTCCGTATGCCACGAAAAAGCAAATTTTACAGCTAGATCAAAAGAAAGATCGTTTTGACACCATTGTAAATACAAATTGCTTAGTCCAACGACAAAAACGATACTTATCGCCACTAATGTATATTTTAACCAATTTTTCTGTTTGACAGACAATTGATTGAAACTATCTTTTATATGTCTTTTCAAATGGATACTCCTTTAATTCATTTATTATTCGATACCGCTTTCCTTATTTTAATGATTTCCAGATAACAAGTAAAGAACTGTCTGCAAACCCTTATCTTTTTTTATTCGTTGTCCGATTTGATTGCTCACAAATTGTCGACTGCTCAATATCGTATTGTAAAAGCATAACAATAGTATGCAAGTAGCGACTTATAAAAAAGGCGTTAAAAAAATCCATGTGAAAGAAGTCTACTGACATAACTTTAATTTTTAACACAAGATGTTTAAACAATTTATTACAGCTACTAAAAAAATCCTCCATGCGTTTATAATCTTAATTAATAGTACTTCATTGACGTACTACTACAGAATAGAACTGAAACCCAATGAATAGCTATTTTTAATCTTTTGTCTTAAATCTTGAAAAAGAACATGCGGTTCATATTCTCTTGATAATAGAAATAACCCGCTATATCCAGAAAATGCGAGAAGCTGTTTTCGGATATAGCAGGTTATTTTTCCATCTGAACTTTACTATGACAACCTTATTTTTTACTAAATGACGAGTTCATTAAAAACAAGCAATGTTACTTCATTCATTGGTGTGATCTTCAACAAAGTTTTTAGGCTTATTTCCAAAAATCATCTAACACTGAGATAGGTAAGTGTCGTTTATGCTGAGTTTTATTCCACCAAGCTTCAATTTTTTGTTTGGCATCTGTTGGAACTTCTTTACCTTCTAAATAATCATCAATCTCAGTGTAAGTAACACCTAAAGCAACCTCATCGGCGATCAACGGCTTGCCATCTTCCAAATCAGCTGTTGGGATTTTGGTATAAAGTTTCTCAGGTGCCCCTAGTTCTTGTAATAATTGTTTTCCTTGACGTTTGTCCAAGCGGAATAATGGTAACAAATCGGCGCCACCGTCGCCATACTTTGTAAAGAAACCAGTAATATTTTCAGCTGCATGATCCGTTCCCAGGACTGCTCCTGCATGCCCACCTGCAATTGCATACTGTGTGATCATCCGTTGACGAGCTTTGATATTTCCTTTATTGAAGTCACTGACTTCGATCCCCGCAGCGGCTAATTCAGCAACTTGCGCATCGACAGCAGGTTTGATATTCACTCGTAGGCGAACGTCAGGCTGGATAAATTCAACTGCAGCTTTCGCATCCTCTTCGTCTACTTGTTCGCCATAAGGTAAGCGTACAGCGATAAATTGATAACGATCGTCTTGTGTTTCTTCACGCATTTCTTCCATTGCTAATTGAGCCAAACGTCCCGCTAACGTAGAATCTTGTCCCCCACTGATTCCTAAAACAAAAGTTTTTAAGAAAGGATATTTCTTTAAATAAGCTTTCATGAAATCAATACTAGTTCGAATCTCACCTTGTGGATCAATGGTTGGTTTGACACCTAATTCTTGGATAATCTCTTCTTGTAAGCTCATTCTTTTTCCTCCTTAATATTCATTGTATAAAGTAGCTACGTTTTTCTTCATCCGTTCCATCGTAGCCATCTTATGATTCCAACAATCTGTCGATAAATCAACTGGGTATTTTTGTGGGTTAAGGTCACGTTTGTACTCTTCCCACAGTGAATCAAGGTTATCACGTGTATATGCTTTGATTTCATCTAAAGTTGGTAATTCATAGACCCGTTCGCCCTTCACGAAAATATCTTGTAAGATAGGTCGAGCGGTAAAGTCACGCACCGTTTTATTGATAAAGGTATGCACAGGATGAAACATAAAAATCTCTGCTTCCTCTCTAGGATCTTCCTCCCAAAGCGTAACGTAGTCTCCTTCTGATTTGCCATCAAAATTGCGAGTGATTCGCCACACTTGCTTCTTGCCAGGAGTTGTTACTTTTTCTGCATTGCTGGAAAGCTTGATTGTATCGATCATTTTGCCCTCTTTATCTTCAATTGAAACCAATTTGAAGACTGCACCAAGCGCAGGTTGGTCATAGGCTGTAATCAATTTCGTTCCTACACCCCAAACGTCGATTTTAGCTTTTTGCATTTTTAAATTTAAAATCGTTGCTTCATCTAAATCATTTGAAGCATAAATTTTAGCCTCAGTGAAACCAGCAGCATCTAATTGTTCACGAACACGCTTCGAAATATACGCCATGTCGCCACTATCGATACGAACCCCAAGGAAATTGATTTTATTGCCTAATTCTTTTGCTACACGGATCGCACTAGGCACACCAGATTTCAAGGTATCGTAAGTATCAACTAAGAACACACAGTCTTTATGAGTTTTCGCATAAGCCATAAACGCTTCATAATCATTTCCATAAGATTGAACAAGTGCATGCGCATGCGTCCCACTTGCAGGAATCCCAAAGATTTTCCCAGCTCTGACATTACTAGTAGCATCTGCTCCACCGATGTAAGCAGCTCGAGTTCCCCAAACAGCAGCATCCAATTCTTGCGCTCTTCTAGTACCAAATTCTAACAATGGATCATCGCCGATCACTGATTTGATTCTTGCTGCCTTCGTAGCGATCAACGTTTGAAAGTTCACCATATTCAGTAGGGCTGTTTCAATCAATTGACAATGTGCTAACGGACCTTCCACTTGGATCAACGGTTCATTGGCAAACACTAATTCACCTTCACGCGCCGAGCGGACAGTAGCTTTAAATTTAAATTCTTTTAAGTATGTTAAAAAACCTTCTGGGTAGATGTCCATTTTGCGTAAGTATTCAATGTCTGACTCACTAAACGTCAAATTTTCTAAGTATTCCACAAGACGTTCTAATCCTGCAAACACGGCATACCCATGGTTAAATGGCATATCACGGAAATAGCATTCAAAAACAGCGTGGAGATCCGCACGACCTAATTCCCAGTACGTTTGCATCATGTTGATTTGGTATAAATCAGTATGCAACGTCAAACTGTCATCTGGGTAAATTTTATTCATCTTTATATTACTCCTCTTGGCAAGTTTTCATTTCTTATCCATTATAACAAAAAAACGCTAGAGTAGAAGAAATCTTGATTATTTTCTGAAAAAGGACAAATGAAAATAAATTTATAACCCAGAACAATAATGAACCAACCTCAAAAAATTTAGACTAAAAAGTGACCTTTTTGGGGGTCGACTTTTTTATGGTTACAGACAATTTTGAAGTGAAATTAAAAGTTGTCCAATCTTCCATGATTTTTCCGAAAAAACTGAATTTAATCACCGCTTCTCTCATAAAAGACTACAGACATTAGGCTGTTCGCCCTCCGTACAGTGCAGAGGACAAACAGCCTATGTCAATTTTTTTACTTCCCACTTTTAGGTGTCGTGCCTATAGGAATATTTAAAGAAGTGAAAGGTTATAAACTTTCTATTTTTTATAAATGAACAGATAGTGCTAATAAACTTTCCGCCTTCTTGCATAAATTACTTAAATGAACGATGTCGCATTTTCCTACAGCCTTAAGAATCAGCGTTCTAGCTTCTTTGATCGTTTCAGTTGTTGTGTTTGGAGATAATGTGGTATATGTATTGTCGGTAAATAAATGGTTTACAGCCTCTACAGCATTTTGGACAGCTGAATCTACTGAATTAGTACTTTCTAATAACAAGCTTTCCGCCTTCTTGCATAAATTACTTAAATGAACGATGTCACATTTTCCTACGGCCTTAAGAATCAACGTTCTAGCTTCTTTGATCGTTTCAGTTGTTGTGTTTGGAGATAATGTGGTGTATGTATTGTCGGTAAATAAATTGTTTACAGCCTCTACAGCATTTTGGACAGCTGAATCTACTGAATTGGTACTTTCTAATAACAAGCTTTCCGCCTTCTTGCATAAATTACTTAAATGAACGATGTCACATTTTCCTGCGGCCTTAAGAATCAGCGTTCTAGCTTCTTTGATCGTTTCAGTTGTTGTGTTTGGAGATAATGTGGTATATGTATTGTCGGTAAATAAATTGTTTACAGCCTCTACAGAGTTTCGGACAGTTGAATCTGAGACAGTTACTTGTTGAGCTGCGTTAACGGTCATGGTATTTATTGTCCCAGCACTAATGCACAAAAACGAGGTAAATAATAATAGTTTACTATATTTCATCAAATCAATCCTTTTATATTTTATTTTTTATCATGACATCCTAAAGTTCATATTCTCTAACCATTAATAAATGTCGGTATTGATTTTTCTCCAAGTAATCGGATGATTATGTTTATTCTATAATAGATGTCTGAATGGGTTTAAATTTGATCATCATCTAAATAAATCATCCTTGGATTCAATAGAGATCTAATAATACATAGTTACATAAACTTAATTTTCTTTTCCTAAATAAAAATATTACACTTTGCGCTTTCTTATATATTTAACGACCTCCCTTTATCTATAGTAATAAGATTTATGTAACGTATCTCCCGACACTTAGCATTATATACTGATAAAGAGGTACCATCATAAATTTTTTTTTATATTTTAATAAGTATTAGGAAAGAGTTATAGTTTGATGTTGGAATTGTTGTAATAAACTAGATAAAAAGTGAAGGAAAATCGAGGATTTATATTATGCCAAGAGATTCAGTTGATAAAGTAAGTAAAATTGTTGCCGTCAACCTAATGATCGAAGAATAATTTTTTGTGAAAGAAGTTAGCCTGTAGCTAAAAAAACAGGCTCACCGCTTGTATCGTTGGATTCAAGAAGTTAAAAAATATAAAGCAAGTGCGTTTCTTAGAAAAGGGAACGCACTTTTTGATGCTCATGATGACATGAAGAAGTTAGAACAAGAAAAGCATTACTTAAGAGAGGAACGAGGCTTATAAAAAAGTTCCTAGTTTTTTTGAAGTCAAACAAGCGTCCGATTTCCAGTTCAAAAAAACAGAAAGAAGTTTTCTTCTTTCTGTTGAATTTATCCTAAGATTTCTCGTTACCAACCTCGTGGGACAAAGAGACTCAATTCAGAGACATCACCTCAAACTCAGATGGAAATATTTAAATGTATTAAAACTTACTACAATACTAAATGGATGCATTTTGCCCTTGGCCATCCATCCCTAGAGACCTTGAAAAAATTTTTTCTCTTGTTCTCTGAACCAAGTATCTAGTTTTTCTTAACAGCTCCAATTTTGAGACCGGTACACAACTTACTCATTTGCAGAAGACTGTTTTATTTTTCCTCCACTGAACGACCTACTTTCTGTTCAACAATCACGATATCTTTATTTGGTCGTTTGAATTGGACACCTGCTCGTTCTAAGTCTTGTTTTACACCAATATGGACCTTGACGTCTTCACGTTCTGCTTTCAAAATACGACGGATTGCAAAATCAATTTCTTGCTTGGTGATTTTTTTCTTCGTATTAATCATCAATAATTGGGATTTTTCATACGTATCAATGTATAAAATCTGTGTTCGATCAAGCGAATAAAGTTTATAGTATTTGATGGCTTTACTACTAAAGAAAAAATCTACTACTTTAGGATAAAACGTCTTAATATTTAAATTACTTGTAACTGGCGTTTCGATTAATTTCATCTTATTCCTCTTTTCTATTATTATTTATAACAAGCGCTCAACAAAGGAATCGCTTTCAACATGACATATTTAAAGCAGAAAAATTCGTTTTTCTACTTTACTTATTATAACATAAAAATAAACACAAAAAAATATTCAAAATTTCTTGACCTTCTAGTTACGTCAAGGAATAAGATCATTCTATAAGGAGGTTAAGCATGGAATATACTATAAAAAAAATGGCAGAAATTTCTGGTGTTAGTCCTCGTACCCTGCGTTTTTACGATCAGATTCACTTACTGAAACCATCACGGGTGACTGAGTCTGGCTATCGGATCTACACTAGCCAAGAAGTTGACCGACTACAACAGATTTTGTTTTATCGCTCCCTTGATTTTAAGTTAGAACAAATTGCAGAAATTTTAGATAATCCAGCTTTCGATCATCGACAAGCGTTGATCCAACATCAAGAAATGTTACAAGAAAAAAGAAAACAGCTCGACACACTATTAATGACTATTCAACATACATTGGAGAGTTACGAAGGAGGAAAACCGATGAAAGATCATGAGAAATTTGAAGGATTTAAAAAACAAAAAATAATGGAAAATGAAACAAACTATGGACAAGAAATACGAGAAAAATATGGAGACGACACCGTTGAGAAAGCAAATAAAAAATGGCAAAATATGTCTGAAGAAAAATTTGAAGAAATGCAGTCTTTAGAAAAACAACTCTTAGCTGATTTGACAGCTTATTTACAATCAGACTCTGATCAAAAACTAGCATTGAAACTATTTGAAGAACACAAAAAATGGCTTACTTTTAGCTGGCCTTCTTATAGTTCCGAAGCTCATCGTGGCTTAGGCTTATTGTATATCTCTGATGAACGATTCACCGCTTACTATGATGAGCGTTGTGGAAACGGAGCTGCCCAAGCATTGAATACGATCATTCAAACATACGCGGTTGAATAAGTTGTCTTTGAGTGGACGTTCATTTTAGGAAATAAGTAGCGAAGATCTCACTTTATGATCCTTCCTGTCAGAATGCAGACACTACATTCTTTCATAATCCATTGACGTCAAAAAGAAACCGAAGCAATCACAAAAATAGGAGAAACTATTTTTGGCTATTCGGTTTCTTTTTTAGGTTTTTGCGTTACTTCGATCTACTTTTGATTCCGCATTAAAACCATTTCGACTATCGCACAATAAATCGATAAGGAATTTTGATTTGATCTTTTTTTTCTTCGATAAAAAGTAGAAAGGCCGTTTCTCCACACTCTCTTAAGCCATGGTCAATCGTAGAAAAAGACATTAGCTCACTGATCAACAGATTATCACGACCAACAAGACGGTTTTTACTTTCTAAGATGGAGCTTTGCAATATACCGGCAGCAACTGTATCTGAATTAGTGAAGACACCATCTACCTTTTTTTCTTTAAAATACGTCGATGCATTCACCCCTTGTTCATAGTCAATACAGTTCCAAAAAACATTTTCCTCTTTGAAATCGGGAAATATTTTTTTACAAAGTTCCAACGTCACTTTTGTATTAAAACTAAGACGACCACTTCTTCCTAAAGTAACGCCAAGCTTTTCCACGCCCTGTTTTTTTAAATACAATAATGCTTCAGTAATAGATTGTTCACGATCGATAAACACGCAACCAGCTTCTGTTTCTTTTATTTCTTCACAAAAAATGATTGGCCCATACTTTTGATAAGAGAGCAATACATCTAAATTGTTGGCACGAGAAGTAACGATCAAACCATCAAATCGTTTACCTGCAAATTCTTCTAAATACATTCTCTCTCTTTCTGCCTGATAATTTGTTGGTAACAAGGTCACCTGATAATCTTCGTTGAAGGCGACTTCAATGATCCCACTAAGCAATTGATCGAAATAAGGATGATCCGTATAAGGCAGAATAACACCAATATTTTTTGTTTTTCCATAACTGAGCTGTCTGGCACTTGCATTAGGAACATACGATAACTCATTAATGACGGATAGAATCTTGGCACGTTTTGTTTCGTCAACATAAGGATGATTATTGATCACCCGTGAAACGGTAGAGACAGAATAGCCCGTCAGTTTTGCAATATCTCTGATGTTTGTCATGCTTTACTAAAACCACCTATGCAAAAAGATTTTCTTGTAAATAGTCTACCACAGCATGCCCACATTCAAAAAATTGATAGAACGTTCCATCATATTCAAAGCTAATACGTTGCCCACCCAGATACGTATCTTTTGCCAATCCACTAATTTCATCTAAAGGAATTTTTTTCATTACCGTTTTATTTAACCCTTGAGGACTAGACAATTCAAGCACTGTTTCTTTAAATTCAACAAAAGCATAAAAATAGTCATTCGTAGCGCCATTGGTCGTTTTGATATAAGTATTCATCAGTAATTCCTCCTTTTTGATGAATTGAGTATAGCTTATGAAACGCGTCTCATAGCAAGATCTTTGCTTCACCTTCTAAAAAAACGAGCAATACGATACATACTCTTGTCTTTAAATCTTTAAACTTATCTTTGAATCTTTAATTAAAAAGTAGAACTTTATTTTAAATATCTAGAAAAATAAGTTCGGGTTCCTCGTTAAAAATCTGCTACTATGCATTTAAAACAGTAACTGAGAGGAGTTTTTCAATTGTATAAAAAGCAAAAAAAAGCAGGTATACTGAAAAGAATAATGAGACTAATAAAGTATAAAATAAAGACCATACTACAACGCAGAAGATTAGTAAAAATAATGAGAAGAAAACATCGAATAAACGAACGAATGTCTAACCTAGTAAACATTAAAGAATACTGCCTAGTAGAGAAACCTATGCCATTAAAAAGTACAAAGGAAAATAATCACTCCATGTTGTCTAAGAATGAGAATCTGAAAAACATGAAGAATATAAAGAAGAAAAAAGACAAAAATAGTAGCACATCAAGATCCTCTAACTTCATTTATATTGGTCTTTCTAACAATAGAGATAGTTCTAGAGCCTAAGCAACTATCCACATCGAATGGTTGATTAACTAAATATCCTTTAATAGTTTTGCCCCTTTTTTGCTCCTTTTATTCAAAACAAGACAAAAAAAGAAGAAAGAATCCTTTAAAAATAAGGATTCTTTCTTAATGACTACATCATGCCGCCCATCATTGATGGATCCATTGCTGGCGCTGCAGGTGCTGCTGGTTCTGGTTTGTCAGCAACTACTGCTTCAGTTGTTAATAATAGAGCTGAAACAGATGCAGCATTTTGTAATGCTGAACGAGTAACTTTGGTTGGATCAACAATCCCTGCTTCAACCATATTTACCCATTCGCCTGTTGCAGCATTGAAACCTGTTCCTAATTCAACATTTTTCAATTTATCAACGATGACTGAACCTTCATATCCCGCATTTTCTGCGATTTGACGAATTGGTTCTTCTAAGGCACGAACAACGATTTTCACACCTGTTGCAACGTCCCCTTGAGCTTCAACTGCTGAAACTTTGCTGATGACATTCACTAATGCTGTACCACCACCAGAAACCATACCTTCTTCAACGGCAGCACGAGTTGCATTCAACGCATCTTCAATTCGTAATTTCAATTCTTTTAATTCTGTTTCAGTTGCTGCACCAACTTTGACCACTGCAACCCCACCAGCAAGTTTTGCTAAGCGTTCTTGTAATTTTTCACGGTCAAAATCTGATGTTGTTTCAGCAATTTGGTTTTTGATCAATTGAACACGTGCTTCAATGGCTGTTTTATCGCCAGAGCCTTCAACGATTGTTGTGTTGTCTTTGTCTACCACAACTTTTGAAGCATTTCCTAGGTTTTCGATTGTTGCATCTTTCAATTCTAATCCTAAGTCGTCCGTAATCACTGTTCCGCCTGTTAGGATAGCGATATCTTCAAGCATTGCTTTACGACGATCACCGAAACCAGGTGCTTTCACTGCAACAACGTTAAATGTCCCACGGATTTTGTTCAAGACTAATGTTGGTAAAGCTTCTCCATCCACATCGTCAGCGATGATCAATAGCGGACGAGATTGTTGTAAGATTTGTTCTAATAAAGGCAAGATGTCTTGGATATTAGAAATCTTCTTATCTGTGATCAAAATGTATGGATTTTCTAAAACAGCTTCCATTTTGTCATTGTCAGTCACCATGTATTGTGACAAGTAACCACGATCAAATTGCATACCTTCAACAACATCTAATTCGGTTTCGATTCCTTTTGATTCTTCAATAGTAATAACACCATCATTGCCGACTTTTTCCATTGCATCAGCAATCAAATGTCCCACTTTTTCTGAACCAGAAGAAACAGCTGCAACTTGAGCAATTGCTTCTTTAGAATCTACGACTGTTGAAATGTTGTGCAATTCTTCAACAGCTGCTTTGGTTGCCAATTCGATCCCACGACGAATACCTAAAGGATTTGCCCCAGCTGTTACGTTTTTTAATCCTTCACGAACAATTGCTTGGGTTAACACAGTAGCGGTTGTTGTTCCGTCACCTGCGATATCATTGGTTTTAGAAGCCACTTCAGAAACTAATTTTGCACCCATGTTTTCAAAGTGATCTTCCAATTCGATTTCTTTTGCAATTGTTACGCCATCATTAGTAATCAATGGTGAACCGTATGATTTTTCTAATACAACATTACGACCTTTTGGACCTAATGTTACTTTTACTGTATCAGCTAATTTATCAACTCCACGTAGCATTGCTGCGCGTGCATCTTCTGCAAATTTCAATTCTTTTGCCATGTCTATTCACCTCATCAAATTTTTTTCGTACTTTTTTATTTATTCAACGATCGCCATGATATCTTTTCCTGCAACGATCAAATATTCTTTTCCTTCAAATTTTACTTCTGTACCGGCATATTTTTCAAACATCACTTGGTCGCCCGCTTTTACAGCAGCAGGAACTTTTTCTCCGTTTTCCAATAAACGGCCTTCACCGACTGCAACAACTGTTCCTGTTTGTGGCTTTTCTTTAGCGGATGAAGCTAAAACAATTCCTCCAACAGTTGTTTCTTCTTCTTTTGCGACTTCGATAATGACGCGATCACCTAATGGTTTTAACACGATAAATCCCTCCGATAACTCTTTTTTTGGATTCGTTAGCACTCTTACACATCGAGTGCTAACCTACATTTTTAATAATACTCATACTTTGATTTTTTTGCAAGCTTTTTAAATGAAAGTACACTAATTTTATCCGTAACCGTTAGAAGTCCCTTAGTAATAGCCTCTAAATTGATCTATGTTATAATTAATTTCTATTCTTGCAGTCTACTTCTGCCTATCTTTAAGGAGGTATTTTATGTCATTAAAAAAATATAGTTTCGCTAGTATCTTTTGCTATGGACTCATTTTTCTTTCCCCATTGATCCTTTCATCTATCGGAATCATCCATACTGTTACTGGTGTGATTACAGCAACGACGATTGCCTATATCATAGGAGCAGTTGTTTTAGCTTTCTTTTATTTCAAGCAAAATGAACCACTACCACTAGAAGCAGCCATTCCTAGTGCTTCGACGCCAAAAATCATCTTATATGGGTTTGTTGGGATTTTCATTGCTTTGATCTTACAGGCGCTTGCAGTGACGTTGGAAACTCTTTTATTTGGTAACAGCGCTCCTTCTGAGAATACACAAAATATTATTCAAATGATTCTTGAAGCTCCAGCCTTTTTAATAGCTACCACAGTTGCTGGTCCAGTCATGGAAGAATTCGTCTTTCGTCGCAGCATCTTAGGTATCGTTGGCAAATATACAAACTTTTGGATCGGGGCAATCGTTAGTTCCTTATTGTTTGCTTTTGCCCATAATGATGGTCACTTACTGATCTACTTTTTCTTAGGTTTTTTCTTTAGTCTACAATACAAAGCAACGGGAAGAATCTGGACCTCGATGATCACACATGTGGGAATGAATACATTGGTGGTAGTGGTGCAGATCGCCGTACAAAAGGGCTGGATCGCTGCTTCATGAGCTGCCAACTAACACCAATCTAAAGACTCGCCTTATACTATCTACTGACCAGCAACTCTTAGTCGCTGGTCTTTTTTTGCGTTCTTTCCGATCCTAGCTCATTCTCTTAACAAATTTTTCCTTCGTAGTTATGAAAAAGATCGATTTATTTAGAGCTATTCATTATGTTTTATCCGCTAGCTACTAGCAGTTTCCATTTATCGTGACACTCACCATTTCCTCTTTTAACCTTCTCAAAACACTTTGATGTTCTTCTCTAATAGCACTCTTATTTTAAATACGACAGAAAACAGCAGTCATTGCCATTTGGATTATTTTCAGATCCTATTAAAATCATGTTCATCTAGATCTAACTATAAACATTGAATTAGATTGGTTCATAGAAAAAATTTAACCACATCGACATCGTCTTATAAGCGCCCACAAGAGTTATCAACTTTGCACTAAACCAACTCGTTCCCCTTCTCCTCCAACTAAAGTGTCTTTCCTTTCGTTTTACAAAAATACGCAGTATGAGAGAAAAACAGCCTAACAAAAATGCGATTAAAAAACACTTTATTTATAAAAAGATAAATACAAAAGTGATTTTAAAACAATTAATATTGTTTTGTTTTTGTTATTAAATGAGGAACTTGCTAATTCATTACATACTTTAATTAATTTTATCAATCATTACTACTTACGAATGCACCATCTCTTAGAAAAATCATTTAAAGAAAGACATCTCCTTTATATCAGACTGACTGCTGTCATTCACGATTTTATAAAGAATAAAACAAAAATAAAATTTTTTATTAAAAAACTGCTGTTTTTATTATATATCTATCAGACTATCATTTATTTAACTTTTACAAAAAAGTTATTTTATATGTCACAAAATAACATTTTTAGGAACGTATCTTTCAAAAAATAAAGGTAGTGTGTTGCGAAATGAATATCTGGCAAATGATTGATGACTTATTGAAGAAATATTATCTGACGAATGATAAAGATATCTTAGATTTAATCATTTTAGATTTAGACCCTTATATAAAATCTTGTGCGCATCGTTTTGTATTTAAAGCACAATCTAACGGAGTATTTATTCCTTTTGAAGACTTCTACAGTAACCTTTGTTTAGCAATTTGGGAAGGCATTGAAGATTTCAAGAGTATCTCAGGCTCCACGTTTAAAAATGTTACGTTGCGAAGGATTTATATTGCTGAAAAGAAGACTTGGAAACAATATAAAAAATCCGGAAGTAAGGTCTTCAATAAAGATGGGATTACTTATGACGTGACAAGATGGGAAAACATCGAATCGCTACATCATTCTAAAAATTGCACAGTTAAAAGTGCCGAACGTTCGATCGAGGAAAAACTTCTAATAGAAAATTTTAAAAAACAGGACTTTTTTAGAGGTACCTTCATCGAACTGCTTTATCACGGTTATTCTTGTAAAGAAATTTGTCTCCTTTTAGGAATCAGTAAGACTTACGATGCAAAAACCAGAAAAAAATGTCAACGAATCAAAGAATCATTCTTGAAATATATTGCCTAATCACTATGTTTTTCTTTCCCTATTCATCTACTTTGAAAAATAGCAAAGCATTTCAATGGTATGTCTATCGTCAATGTGGATCACATCTGATTATGTTTCCAACTTTGAGTAGTATCGTTATCCCGGATGGAGAGTACAAAAAGGTGAAACATTTGGAACGATTCAATAATTTTTCTAAAATAAACTTTTAGCTTGTTTCAACTTTTTGATTATGTAAAAGTAAGTGATACACCTATTAGGCGTAATAAAAATTTTCAATCTTTTCACTAATACAATAATAATGGGAAGCTAGTTTCACTTTGTATCTGTCTGTTTTGAGCAATGTCCCTCTTGCCTAGTCTTCTCTATTATATTTTTCATTTACGGTCTAACTATACTTGATCTTTGAATAGCTGTTTTAGCATTTGTCAAAAAATGCCGAAGGGACTGGGACAAAACTTGTCTCAATCTCCTTCGGCTAATTTTTTCGGAAAGGATCCTGTTAATCACAACTATTTTTCCTTATTTATTATTGACCATTCAGCACTTGTTTTAAACTAGTTTGGATCAACTGCGTATCTGCTGGATTGTCCAATTCCAATTGGCTAGCTTTGGCGTTTGCGGCAGCAGACGGTGTTTGAACAGATTGTTTCACCTTAGGATCTGTTAACGAGTTGATATATTCAGATTGTTCTTGCCACGCCTGCTTGATTAAACGATAGTATTCATCTGTTTTCTCGCTTTCATTAGCAATCGTTTCAGTAGTAGTTGAAGAATCCTTTATTTCTTGCACATTTGAATCCTCTGCAGGATTATTTCCCGTCGATTCTACATTACTAATAGGTTGATTCTCTTTTTCCTTGGTGGTACTATTTTGTGAATTTTCTGTAGAAGTCTTGGTGATCTGCGTGGAAGTCTGATCCGTGCTGGAAGAGGTACGATCAACTCCTGAGTTTGAACACCCCGCCAACAATAACAACCCTAAAATAATAAAATAACTATTTTTCATAAACACATCTCTATTAAACAAACATTTATATTTAATTAAATATAATAAAAAATCACTATCAATAACCAATGAACAATATATCTTATCTAAAATTTAAACTATTATAGCCTTATTGAAAGTACACCCCGTTGTTAATAAAACGTAACTGAATGAGACAAAAATCCTCTCTGCTTTAAATGAACAAAAAAAACACTCAAAACAAGTTGTTTGAGCGTTTTTGGGGTTATATAGTTGACTACGGCTAAATCGAAAATAACTCCGTTGCTTCTGAGGGATCGGTATCATAAATATCAAATTCATAACCGACACCTAGATCTTTTTCTTTTAGGACATTCTCCATCGTCAAGTGAGCTAGTTCTTTTAGATTGTTTTCTTTACTCAAGTGACCAAGGTAGATACGTTTGGTACGATCACCAATAACATCTGTCATGACTAAGGCGCCATCTTCATTGGATAAGTGCCCCCGATCACCTAAGATCCGTTGCTTTAAATTCCAAGGATAAGGGCCCATCCGCAACATCTCTAAATCATGGTTACTTTCCATCAAATAGCCATCTGCATTTTTGATGATTCCTCGCATATGATCACTGCAATAACCTGTATCAGTTAACATCACAAATGAACGGTTTTCTTTATGGAAACGATAAAATTGCGGAGCTGCAGCATCGTGAGAAACGCCAAAGCTTTCAATATCTAGATCCCCAAATGTTTGCACCTTCCCCATTTCAAACAAATGCTTTTGTTCAATAGGAACATTCCCAATTAATGGAGACATTGCTTCCCATGTTTTTTCATTGGCAAACACATCTAAATGATATTTCCTTGCAAGTACCCCTACTCCATGAATATGATCACGATGTTCGTGAGTGACTAAAATCCCGTCTAATTGGTCAGGTGTCCGATCAATTTGTGCCAACAAAGAAGTAATTTTTTTCCCGCTGAGACCAGCATCTACCAAGAGCCTTTTTTTATCACTTTCGATATAAAGTGAATTTCCAGAGCTTCCACTGGCTAGGATACTGATTTTAAAAGCTGGTTTTTCTTCAGCCATTTGACTACTTCCCTTCTTACTTTGTAAACTTTTTTCATTATACTACTTTTTTAATGATCTTCCACCTTTGGAATCGTATTATTTGTTACAATCGTATTACTAAATGCATTGACCGACTCTACTTGGGTCGATTTATCAGGCGTTTCTATCGCCACATACCAGACTGGAACATACACATTCTTTTCTCGCACTTTCAAAATACAAGAGTAAGCAAGCTGCCTCCAAAGGATTTTTGAACCTCGAGAAATCTTATTATTTACATACAATGTTTTGATTGCATCTTCTTCTGTGTGTAATTCTGTTTTTTCCCGTAATTGTTCAATATCGGATAAATGTGTCTGAGTGTACTTCGTGACCATGTAACTTTTATCTTGTTTATTCAGTGAAAACACAATTTTAGCTGTATCATCATAAAAAGGTAGGCCATCATATTTTTGACTTGCTTGTACTTCTGGCGTTGCGCTGTCTAGATCAGAAAAATTCTTCATATAAACATAATCGCTACCAAAGAGTACATTGTTTTTTTTGTTTAAAAAGCTATTCACTGAACTTCCCATTTTATCAGGATCAAAAATACTATTTTCTGATTCTGTCTCAGATAAAGTTTTTGTTAAGACATTGTCATTGAAAACAATCCCACTACTCAACAGTCCTTTTTTACTTGTCCCATGACGTTGACTATCCAGTTCCTTACTAAGGTCCGTTTCCTCCGCACTTAAATAATACCCTTGTCTACTTTCTGAAGAGATTTTACCAGTATAAGAAATGTCATCACTAGAAAGTCGTTGTTGAATGGATTCGGTTTGTCCTGATCGGATCACATTATTTTCTTGGCTGATCGTTTCTTGATAACTTCTAAATAAAAAAACATTTAACCCTAAAAAAGCAACGAAAAAAATCCATTCAATTTTTTTGAAATCCATTTAATTCGCCTCCGTTTCAGGTAATCGTCCAAGCAAATCATTGACAGCGTACCATTGACCTTGGTATTTTACATACCACTCAGGTAATAAATCGACGACTCGATTCGTTTCCTTGATATTTTGCCACGTGTAGCCAACAATCAACGACTCGATTTTTTCTTTGTCTGCCCCTTTATCCAAAAGACTCTGGATGACTTTTTCTGTTTGTGGCAATTCAACTTCTTCATCAGATGGAATCGGTACTTGGATCGTATTCAAGCTGGTTTGGATCTTCACTTGTGAATCTACTTGATCCGCTCCAATTTCAATCTCAACTTTCCCTTTACTGTCTGAACCAAATACAGGAAATCCTTCTACAAATATTCGATAATCGATCTGATTGTTCTCTCGATCAAAATAACGCATATTTCCTAATGAATTGCCTAATTTACTAATATATGGAAAACTTTGTGAGAAAATATTCGCTGTGACGTTGTCTTGTCCGATTTCTCCCCGAAAATCAACGATTTGTGTTTCTGAATGAATCCTCATCGTCTCATTTCCATCATAAAAAAGCAGTTCATTGCTCTCATTATTTGTTTTGACCTCATCTGGTTTTTGGAAAAAGGCATTTCTAAACAAAGTATATGGTTGTTGTGACAGGATATAACTATATTTTTTTAATTTGATTTTATCTTTCGTTTCATATTGTGTCTCAACAATCGAAGGCGTTTTTTCCATCTCTGTCCACGTACTATCGGTTGCCTTTAATTCTTTTTCCAACTCTTTCCAATCAACTGAAAGATTCGATTCGTAAATGGAATCCGTCTCAAAATCAAGGAATCGCACTTTGTTCTCATTTTTATCAAACTGGATACGCATAAAGTAAATAGAATCTGTCCGATTAGGAAGCGCTGAAAAATCCAAACTTAGATGAAAGGCTTCTTTATACTCACTAAGTAGCAGCGGCGCATTATAAGTAAGCTCAATGCCTTCTTGAATAGTTTTTAGCTTGTCAAATTTCTCTTTATCGCCATTGACGATTTCTGTTACTCTGCCAAATCGAGCGCCCTCGATGACTGTTTGGAGGCGAGAAACAAGATTTTCACTATTTGTTTCCTTTATTTGTCCTGAATGCAACCAAGTCACATGTAATGGAAGAAAAACTTCAGATGCTTTTCGGTAGTTTTGTGAATCGATCATCTGTGAATTGGATTCGTCAAAATTAACCGAGGTTTTACCTGCTGGACTTAGCCAAATGGCATATGAGAGGTAGATACTTAAAGCAATCATTAGGAGTAATCCTATTCGAATAACTTTTTCAGAAATTTTCATTCCCACCATTCCTCCTCATATGGTTCATATGGCAACGAGATATAGAAGGTTGATCCTTTTCCTTCTTTACTCTCTGCCCAGATTGCGCCACGGTGGGCTTTGACTACTTCTCTAGAGATAGCCAATCCTAACCCCGTTCCACCTTGGGCTCTCGCACGCGCTTTATCCACGCGGTAAAATCGTTCAAATACCCGATTCAAATCTTTTTTAGGAATCCCAAGTCCTTGGTCAGTAATACTTAAAATCACATTATTGTGTGTTTCCAACAAACGACATGTGATCATTCCACCGTCTGGAGAATATTTGATCGCATTATTCATAATATTATCAATCACTTGGATTACTTTATCGGTATCAATCTCTACCCAAAGATCTCTTTGGGTAAATTCCCGTTTAATCGTATAGTTCTTTTCTTGGTTACCCACCATCATATCAAAGCGGTCAAGAACAAAATTGACTAATTCATTAAAATTGACGTACTCTAACTGTAATTGTGTATTTCCTGTATCCATTCGCGAAAGATTCAACAGGTCATTGATCATGCGGATCATTCGATCTGTTTCATCTAACGTTACTTTTAGGAAATTAGGAGCAACTTCTTCATCTTTCCAAGCTCCCTCACTTAAAGCTTCAATATAACTACGCATACTTGTCAACGGTGTGCGAAGTTCATGAGACACGTTCGAGACAAATTCACGACGTTCTCTTTCTGTTTTTTCTTGTTCTGTTACATCATGCAATACGGCTACCAATCCACTAATAAAACCTGATTCTCTGCGGATCATGGAGAAATCTACTCGTAAAATCATTTGGTCGCTTTCCATTAATCCAGTTGAACGATCAAGTACCATTTCATTTGGGTCTTCTAGCAGTTTACGTAATGTATATTCTTCTTCAATATCTAACAAAGTCAAAATCGACTGACCGATTGCATCTTCATTTTTGACATCCAATAAAGAAACAGCCATATCGTTGATCGTAATGACTTTACCTCTTCGATCGGTCGCAATGACACCATCTGTCATATGTGACAGGACGCTATCTAACCGATTCCTTTCCGCTTCCATCGTGTCTTGAGCTTCTTCGATTCTTTCAGCCAGCTGGTTGAATGTATCCGCCAGTTGCCCTAATTCATCTTGTCCATGGACTTTAACTTTACGACTATAATCTCCCCGAGCAATCCTAATCGCTTGCTCTCGCATCTCGCCAATTGGCTGAGTGATCGACCGTGCGACTAAGACTGATACGACCATGGAGATCAGGGCTGCGATCAACGAAGCTGTGAAGAATATAATCGCAGTATTATTGATTTCAGAATATTTTTGCTCAATATTACTTTTGACGTAAAGAGCCCCGATAACGGCATCGCCGGTCGGGGACAGGATCGGTTGAATATTGATATTCACTCGCTTATCGTCACTATCTAATGCGACATACCTTTTTGTTGTGAAATCATTGATATCTACATAATCGTTTTTCTTACCGATTGAGCTTTGATCACTAACATCCGTTGTCCCACGTATAATCCCTTTTTCATCAATAACTCGAATCTCTAAAATGTCACTCGAGGCATTGTTTTCAATGAATCGTTTGATATTGGCATTGACTTCTTCAATGTCTGCGTTGTCTTTACGATTTAATTCGGGACTGATCGTGGTCGCTAAAGATTCAACTGTTTGATTCATATCTTTGATAAATGTATTGATTGTTGAACGCTCTAACCCTCGGATAAAGTAGGCACCAATAATCTCAATCGAAATCAGTAAGATCAAAATAAACGTGATCGCAATTTTGAAATTGACTGATCGAAAAAAGCGCACTTTTCCTTTCATCAATTACTCCTGTTCTTGGTTACGTAAATAGTAACCAACACCTCGCCGTGTCACTAAATAATTAGGATGACTTGGATTATCTTCAATTTTTTCGCGTAGACGTCTCACGGTTACATCTACAGTTCGCACATCACCAAAGTAATCATAGCCCCACACGGTTTGCAGCAAATGCTCTCGTGTCATCACTTGTCCGATGTGTTTTGCTAAGTAAAAAAGCAATTCAAATTCACGATGCGTTAGTTCAATTGTTTCGCCTCGTTTCGTTACCATATAAGCATCCGGATGAATCGTCAGGTCACCAATCACGAGTTCAGAAGGGGCAATTTCTTCTACTTCTTTGGTAGCAGTTGCGCCACGACGAAGATTGGCTTTCACTCGAGCCACTAGTTCACGATTAGAAAAAGGCTTCGTCACGTAATCATCAGCACCTAATTCCAGTCCTAATACCTTATCGATTTCAGAATCTTTTGCAGTCACCATAATGATCGGCATGTCGTAGGTTTTCCGTACTTCACGCGCGACTTCTAAGCCATCCATTTTTGGTAACATCAAATCTAGCAAGATCAAATCAGGTTCCACCTCAGTGACTTTTTCTAAGGCTTCTTCCCCGTCATATGCAGTATAAACATCATAGCCTTCCTTGGCTAAATTGAATTTGACGATATCCGAAATCGGCTTTTCGTCATCGACAACTAAAATCTTTTTCATTAAAGAGCCACCTCTTTTTTATTATTGTCATACTCTCCCATTATAACGTATTTTCCAAGATGTTTCATCTTTGTAAAAAAAGCCTTACAGAAAACATACACTTCTCACTTGAATCCTCATTTTGTTTATCCTTTATTTGTTTTTGGTGACAAAAAATAAACGAATCAAAAAATAGCATTTTTTTCGATTCGTTTTACTGATTGATAGGGCTATTTTATTTTTTATAGAAAACGACGGTATTCATCAGTTATCTACAACTTGTACCGCAATTAATTCTTTGACATCTTCAGGATTGCCAGTCGGGATCGAAACAATCGTTGCTTGATCAAGGATTTCTTGTTCCTGCTTTTTCACTGCTGCTTGATCTCTTGGATCACCTTGAAAATGACTCGGAACAGGATAACAAGTGATCGTACCGTTATGATTGCTTGAATAAACAACTAAACTTTGATAACCATATTCTCCTGAAAGAGTAACCGTTTCAGTTGGAAAAGTCAAACTCGTGCTATCATAAGGATTGACTGCTGCTCCAGCAGCTGAATGTGACACATGAAGTTTAAAATTCCCACTGGATAAATCGGTTTTGTAATGTGTACCCATAACTGCTAACCAGACACGGGCATATTCAATTTGGTCGTTTGTATAGCCACTTAGCGGATCGGGAGTGACCATTGTTTCGGTGGTGCTGCTGATTGTCGTTGATGCGCTCGTTGTTTCATTTTGCGTAGTATTCGTATTTTTCGCGACAGACTGGGAATTAGTCGTAGTAGATTGGGTTTGTGATGATGCTTGTTTGGCTGAACTTGAAGAGTTAGTCATTGTTTGAGTTTCACTGGATGAAGCAGCCTTTGATTCTTCTGCTTTATTTCCTTTTGTGCCACAACCAACAAGAAGAAAAGCTGAAATAACCATTACAAATCCTACTTTTTTCATTTATACCACCTCTTTTTATTAATAGTTCGTATTATAACATTTTACGCTGCCAAATACATCGCTACTTAAGCTATATAATATTTATCTTTTTTTGTTTAAGTTGTAAGATGTTGATTTTTATCTTTCCTATCACTCAGAGTCATTCTTAGCTAAACGATCAAAAAGAGACTAAGGCAAAACTTGCCTCAGTCTCTTCTAGTATCTAGAAAAACAAATAAACGGTGAAACCAACATCTTCGAAAAATAAGCCGAAATTAACCAAAAATTTGGGAAGTGCCAAGTAGATAACAATTAACAGCAAACACTAGTATTTATGTTTCGTTTCAATTTTCGAAAATCCCTTCTTATTTCTCGATGCTAAACACTTTTATTCCAACCTCTTCTTTGCTATTTTAAGCTGTTTGACTTTGTTGAATAGCTATTTTTCTGATTACTTTTCTAATACTTGAACCCCGACGCCTAACAAACCAGGACCTGTATGAACAACAAGTGCAGGGGATATTTGACCAAAATAGATTTGTTGCGCTTGTGGAAATTCTTCTTTCAATCTCGCCATCATCTCAGTTGCTTCTTCTTTGGCGTCTCCATGCGCAACGGCTAAGTTAAAGACTTTAGCTGTTCCAACTCGTTCTTTCACATAGGAAACAGTTCGATCTAGACTTTTTTTACGACCTCTTGCTTTGCCCACTGTATAGTAAATGCCTTCATCATTACAAGAAATGATTGGATTTAATTTTAAAGCCGTTCCTAATATAGAAGCAACTAACCCAATCCTTCCCCCTTTTTGTAAATATTCAAGGGTTGCCACGTTAAAGAATACTTTGGTCTGTTTGACTAATTCATTGAGTCTTTCAATCAATAATGACCATTCCATTCCTTCTTCTAACCATTTAGCTGCTTGAATTGCTGAAAAGCCTGCTCCGATCCCAATGTTCTTAGTATCTAGTACATACGCTTCCAATTCTTCTTGTTGTTGGGCAATCAACCGAACGATGTTATACGTACCACTTAATCCACTTGAGATTGTCACTGCTAAGATTTTTTCATAGCCGTCCTGTTTGATCTGTTCAAAAATTTTGGTAATTGTTTCGCCATCAGGTAAAGATGTTCCTGGAATCTCTTGAGGTAATCTTTGATAGATTTCCTCCGGAGTAATATCAACTTTATCAGTATATACTCGATCTTTATAAATAATCTTTAATGGAATCACATACATTTGATATTTTTCAATTAGCTCTTGTGGAACGTCTGTCCCAGAGTCTACTAAAATCGCCACTTTATTTTTCATTTTTTTTCTCCTCAATTAAATACTCAGTTTCTAGACTAATCGTTTTTTCTGCCAACAATTTCATCGCAAATGACAAGGTCGCCGATCGAACTGCGATATATTCTACGGGTATTTCTTGCTCCAATATCTGTGGATAGACTTCTCCTTGAGCCAATTGGCTAACCATTTTGATGGCTTTTTCTTGTTCGTGACAAAATAGATTGTAGGCTTCACGGATACCAACCGTTTTCCCTTGAAAGAGGATTCCTTCTTTAATTTCGGGAATTGTCAGGACTTGCTTCAATGATGTAATTGCAATTAAAAATGCAACATGCTCTTTGTTGTATCGTTTTTTGATGGGCGCTGGAACTAGCCCTAATTTCACATAATTATTTACCATTGAAGAGGTCAACAATGGATGTTTCTCACCTCGGATAACAGGAGAAAGATAGCGATCAACTAACGTTCTGACCTGATCCATATAAAGTTCTAAATCAGGAAGTTCATCCCACTGAGGTAAATGATAATTTTCCAGTTCTTTTCCCCATTCAATTAATTGTTGTCGCATTTTTTCCATTACTTGTTCTCCTTTGTTGTTTTTACAAACATCTTATTAGAGTTATTAAAAACATCCAATCTAGTTTTTTTAACTAGGTAATTCAATTATATTAAATTTCTCGAGAAAATAAAACAATTTTACTTGCGAATACCTAAAATAAAACAATCTTTCCCTCCTTAAACAGATACCTTGGTTCTTTGTTTGCTATTTTTTCTTACTTTTCTGATTCCTTAAGACCTACGGATAGTAACTGGCTTACTTCTAAGCTTATTTGAAACCTTCAGTCCATTCGGCATGGTACACTGAATAAGAGTGAATGGAGGGAAATAAAGATGATTCCAACAGATAAATTTTTTCAAGGAGAAAACAAAACCCACCCTTTTTTTGAAGGATGGTATTTTAAACATCAAATCGGAAATAACGTTTATGCTTTCATTCCTGGCTATTCGATTGCGGAAAACGGAGAAAAGTCTCCCTTTATACAAGTAATCAGTCATGAACATTCCGAGATTTTTTATTTTGATAGTGCGCAACTCTTTATCGAAAAAGAACATTTTTTCATAAAAATTGGTGAAAATATCTTTAGTGAAAAGGGTATTTCTCTTTCGTTAACCAATGACAATCTGTCGATTCATGGAACGATTGATTATGGCGATTTTACACCTATCCATCGGAGCTACTATGCCCCTAGTATCATGGGCCCTTTTTCTTATTTCGCTTTTATGGAATGTTACCATGGGATATTAAGCATGAAACATTCACTACAGGGAGAATTAGTCTGGAATGATCAACCCATTGATTTTGATCAGGGGATTGGTTATGTAGAAAAAGATTGGGGCTCTTCTTTTCCTGCAACTTATGTATGGGCCCAGTGTAATCAATTTGAGACGTCCGATGCACGTTTTTTCTTTTCTGCAGCAGAAATTCCATTTCTTGGTGGACGTTTTTTGGGAATCATCGCAGTGTTGCAGATCCAGAGCGAAGAATACCGCTTTGCTACTTACTACGGAGCTAAAATTTTATCAATCGTCCAAGAAAAAGACTATTTAGTTATCACGATCAAACAACAACAGCTTAAATTAACACTGGCAGTCCTACAAAAAGACGGACATCCATTAATGGCGCCTCACAAAGGATTGATGAATCGAGTGATTCGTGAAAAAGCCAGTACAGAAATCTATGTAACGTTACAAAAAAATAATGAAACGCTTTTGGAACAAAAAGGGATCGCAGCAGGATTTGAGGAAGTGGATCATTTGCATGGTTTTACCTACTAAAATAGGAGACCCGCCATTAAAAATGGCGGGAAGGAGTAAAAATGAAAAAGTGTTAGGGTTAGTTCTTTTGCAAGAACTTTTGTTGGTTGGTATGGTTATATCATACTGAGCATTTGTGAATAAACTATGAATGAATTTCTATAAAGACGTAAAGTTTTTTATGATTTTTTTTAAGCTAGTCTTGCATTTTAAAATCCACAGTGCTACTATTATTAAGTAATATTCAGTAAATATTTCATAAATTTATTGGGCCGTTAGCTCAGTTGGTAGAGCAGCTGACTCTTAATCAGCGGGTCGCGGGTTCGAGCCCCTCACGGCCCATTGGGTGCCAAACCCACGTCATCAGTACATTCTTGGCTACTTCGGTAGTTTCGAAAAGAGTGTACGTGATGACATTTTTTGTTTTTCGGATATATTCTTTTGATTGATCACTTAGTATTGTCCGGGGGAAAACTGCGAATGAATGAACTCCGCCAAACCTTCAATTAATTAAACCACATTGCTTCCTCTAACAGATCTCTTCATCGCAACCAAATGATAGCGTTTACTTTATTAACAAAGCATTTATCGTTACAATCTAATTAAAGTTTCAATGAAACAAAGTAAGTCTAGCCCTTTTGACGTATTACCAGAGAAATTCGTACACCTTGGGATCCTATTTAGTTGATGAGACAGCCTTTTGCCAACCATTAACTAACTATTGGATCGTTTTATCAACTAGTGATTGGAGGAAAAAATTATGTGTGGACGTTATTTTTTTGATTTAGCATCCGATGAACTGAAAAAGTATTATGAACAAGTAAAGCTACAGGCAGAAAGTCAGCAAATCCACATTGGAAAAAATGAAATTTTTCCATCGTACCATGTAGTAACATTAGGTCTTAATCAAGAATCCGCTGTTGTGCCAGGTATCACTCGTTGGGGCTTTACCGGTTTTAAAAAAGGACAGCTAATGATCAATGCTCGAGCAGAAACTGTGGAAGAAAAAAAGACATTCTCTCACCCTTTCAAAGAGACTCGTTGTGTTTTCCCAATGTCGGGTTTTTATGAATGGGATTCTGATAAACACAAAGTAATGTTCACTGACAGTCAAACGTCCGTCCTTTATGTCGGTGGTTTTTATCGAATCCATAAAAATGAAGCTGGATTTGAAACCGAATCAATCATTTTGACCACTCAACCAAGTCAATCAGTGCTTCCCGTTCATGATCGCATGCCCTTAATCCTAGCAAAAGAACAGATTAAAGACTGGCTTAATGATTTAGATTTTGCAAGGAGTCAACTGACAGCGAAGATGCCTGAGTTAAGTCGACGAAATGTAGACGAAAACCATATATAACCAAAAACAAACATGTACTGAAAAATACAATGAGCAAAATGCTTCTCAGATACTTCGGTTTGTTTTGAAGTGTTGAAGCATCATAACATTATTCAAATATTTACAAAAAATTGAACGAGCACCTCAATACTAGCTGTCTTGCACAAAAACTTCTAATATATTGGTACAAAAAATGAAACGTTCCAAAAATAGTAAAGACTATTTTCAGAACGCTTCATTATGATTTACTAGAGTTTGATCGAACTTTTCGTGATCAGTTACCTAAACATTATTCTTTCCAGCTATCGACTGTTTTTTGATTTTCTTTGATCCAGTCTTGCGCTGCTTGTTGTGGATCTTTTCCGTTATTGATTTCTAACATGACTTTTTCCATATCTTTTTCTGACCAGTGGAAATTATCTAAGACCTTATATGCTTCTGGTTGGTCTTCTTTTAATCCTTTGCGGACGATCGTATGGATTTCTTCAGCACTTCCCATAGCTTTTTTAGGATCTTCAAGATACTTCAAGTCATATTTAGCAAACATCCAATGTGGAGTCCAACCAGTAATAACGATTGGTTCTTTCTTTTTGATGGCTTGACCTAATGCCACTGTCATCGCACCTGAAGAAGAAGTTTCTACGGTCCAATCTTTTAAGTTGTCATATTGCTTGATTGTATTTTCAGCAGCATTGACGACTCCGGCACCAGGTTCAATACCGGTGATTTTCTTACCTGCTTGATTGGTTAATTCTTCAATCGAGTTGACATCCATATAGCTTGGAACAGCTAAGCCAACTTTAGCACCGGTTAAATTAGCACCTAGATCATTTATTTGGTCTTTGTACTGTGCATATTGAGAACCATGGGTTTTTGGTAACCAAGCAGCTACCATCCCATCTGATTCTCCTTTAGAAACAGATTCCCACATGATGGAATTATCTAATGGTGTGATCGACACATCATAGCCCATTCCTTTAAGTACTTCAGCAACTACATTCGTTGAAGCTACTTCAGTATCCCATTCTACATATGAAAGATTGATTTTTTTTGTTTCTTTGTTATTAGCTAAACTACCTAAGCCAATGGCACCTAAAATCACAACCACTACAGCTCCAATAATGATTCCTTGGCGTTTTTTACTTTTTTGTTTGTTCGCACCTGTCGCTTTTTTATTATTTGGTTGATTCAAATGTTGCGTAAAACGGTCAATGATGATCGCCAAGATAACTAAAGCTACCCCGTTAACAAATCCATTTCCGACTTGTGCACGTTGTAATGCTGACAAGACGCCACGACCTAATCCTGGCGCTCCAATCATTGAAGCAATCACGACCATTGAAAGTGACAACATGGTGGTTTGGTTGATCCCCGCCATGATCGTACTTTTAGCCAATGGTAATTCTAACTTGAACAGTTTTTGCCAACTGGTACTACCAAATGAATCAGATGCTTCCACCAATTCTTTTGGTACTTGGCGAATACCTAGATTTGTGAAACGAACAGTTGGTGGTAACGCAAAGATAACTGAGGCGAATACCCCTGGAACCATCCCGATCCCAAAGAATGCAACTGCTGGGATCAAGTAAACAAATCCTGGCATAGTTTGCATAAAGTCAAGGATCGGTTTGATGATACTTTGCGCTTTGCTGCTTTTTGCCATTAAGATTCCTAATGGTACACCAATAATGATGGAGATCATACTAGACAATAAGACAAGTGTCACAGTATTCATCAAATCAGACCATAACCCTTGATTGTAAATAAACCATAGACCGATCAACGTAAACAAGGTCAGTCCTGGACGTTTCTTAGAGATAAAGAATGCAACGACTGTTAATAAAAGGATGAACACTGGTGCTGGAATAACTAATAATAAATTAGTGATCCCAGACATCACTGCTTGCCCGATCGTTTGTAGAAAAGCAAATAATCCTGCAAACGTAGTCGTAAACCATTCTGTCAATTTTTCAACCCAATCTGCTACGGGTAATTGATAGTTTAATAAATTATTCATGTTCATTCACCTCACCTGATTCTGCTAATGCTTCAATCACACTTCCTCGAATGACAACCCCTTTAAGTTTACCGTTGTCAACGACTGCTAGTGGCGTAGGTGAATCATAAATAATATTGAAGATATCACTGACAATCATGTCTTTCCCAATGACAGTGACATTTTCATCTAAGAAATCAATCAACGGCCGTTTTTGGCGTCTGGCTTCTAGCGCTTGATCAGCTGTAATGATTCCTTTTAAGTTTCGTTTTCTATCGACTGCCATCAACATACTTACTTCTTCGTTGCGCATTCGAGTCAATGCCACATTCGGACCATCTGATTCAATATTGGTAGTCAATGCTGGAACCATGATATTTTGAGCTGTTAAGACTTTGGAGCGGTCCACTTCCTCCACAAATTCTCGAACATAATCGTTAGCAGGATTCGTTAAGATTTCTTCCCCTGTGCCGATTTGCATGATTTCACCATCTTTCATCAATGCAATACGGTCACCGATTCGCAACGCTTCGTTTAGATCATGGGTGATGAAAATGATCGTTTTTTGGACATTTGATTGTAATTCGAGTAGTTCATCCTGCATTTCACGGCGAATCAACGGATCAAGAGCAGAAAAAGCTTCATCCATCAATAAAATCTCTGGATCGTTGGCTAATGCTCGAGCTAGCCCCACACGTTGTTGCATCCCACCAGATAATTGATTTGGATATTGATCTTTAAATGAAAGCAAACTTGAGTTTTCAAGTGCTTGTTCTGCTTTTTGTTGGCGTTCTTCTTTCGGAACTCCTCGAACTTCTAAACCATATTCCGTATTTTCTAAGATCGTACGATGTGGAAATAACCCAAAGTTTTGGAAAACCATATTGATCTTGTGACGACGAACTTCACGAAGTTCTTCTTTACTCAATTTTGAGATGTCTTCTCCATCGATATAGATGTTTCCTGCTGTTGGTTCGATCAAACGATTCAATAATCGAATCAAGGTTGATTTCCCACTACCGGAAAGACCCATGATAACGAATATTTCGCCTTCTTGAACATCAAAGCTAGCATCGTACACACCGACCGTTGCGCCGGTTTTTTTCAATATATCTGTCTTCGGTTGATGATTCTTCATCATTTCTAAAGCTACTTGTGTCTTTTTACCAAATATTTTTGTTAAATTTTTTACTTCTACCTTTACCAAACAAATTTCTCCTTTTTTATGTTTATGTAAATTCATTTTACTTTCTGAAAAAAGTGACCACACTATACTAACATCGTGTAGTCACTTTGTCAAAAAGGAGACTTTTTTGTTTGCTTCCAAAATAAAAAAAACTTGAATAAAGCCCTAGCGGTTAGGCTTATTCAAGATTAAAATTTGATGATAAAAAATAATTAAAGGACTAGTTTTCTGGATAGAAGAAATTAGTCATTCTTTGTAAAGTAAATTCGTTTCCAATGAAATGTACAGTGTCACCCGCTGTGAATTTGGCATACGGTCCAGGTGAAACGAGCAACTCTTCTTTATGGGAAATCGCAATCACTGTCGCTCCTGTTGCTTGCCAAATATTCAACTCGCTGATGGAGCGGTCAAGATGGGTCGCTTCTTTCGTCAACGTTAATTCAAATGGCAATAAAGGATTCATCTTATGTATCCGTTTCGTTTGACTGACTAATTGATCTAATAATTGTGAAAAATGATCCAATTCTTCTTGTTGCTTTTCTACACTTGCCATAATTTCGGCTTTTGTTTCTTGGATCGATTGAACATCTTGGTATTGCAATAAAAAATCTTTGGCTTTCTCTTTTGAGGCAACGAATGCCCCACTGCCATGGCGAACCTCCATGATCCCTAGATCAACTAGCACATTGATTGCTTTTCTTGTAGTTTCAGGAGAAGCATTATATGTACTTGCTAAAGTGGATCTCGCATGGATCTTCTCCCCCACCTGATAACGGTTTTCCACGATTCGTTCAGCCAGATCAACTGCGATTTGTTGGTATCTTGGACGAACAATTTTTTTCTTTCCTGCCATTTATTCTCCTCTTCCTTCTCTTTTTCAGTTACATCTTACTATGGGAAATCAAAATAAGCAAAAAATCTTAAAAAGGTTTTAAGTCTGTTCCTTGGAGAAAAATCAAAAGAAACAGAATCAACCACTCAAAAAAACAACGAACGATGAACTGTTTTTCGATCATCACTCGTTGTTTTTATCATCTCACATCCGTTAGATTTTCTTTACTGGGCAAGCACTTTTACAGTCATCACACGTTTTTCCTGATTTGACACGTGAAAATACAATATAACCAGCACTGCCAAAGATCAATACACTTAATAAAAAAGTCGCCATTTAATTTCCACCTTCTAATGATAACGTCAAAATTTCTTGTTTCTTCTGCTGCTTTTTCAATAAAGCGTAACCTAATCCAATCAGAACCATACCTGCTAAATAAGTCGAAAATACGATAGAGCCGCCTTCTAATAAATGAGCGAACTGATAAATCATGAAGCTTACCAAGTAAGCAAACCCACATTGATAACCAACTGCGATCAGTGTCCATTTCCTTGAATTCATTTCACGATGGATCGCACCGATTGCTGCAAAACAGGGAGCACAAAGCAGATTGAAGGACAATAAGGAATAAGCAGCCGCGGAAGTATACGTAACTTGTAATGCTTGCCAAATCTCTCGACCATTTTCCGCTACTTCTTTGTGCCCAAACAAAATACCAAAAGTCCCAATGACATTTTCTTTGGCCACTAATCCAGTGATCGTAGCTACTGTTCCTTGCCAATTCCCCCATCCTAGTGGTTGGAAAAGAGGAGCCACAATCCGTCCAACACTTGCTAGAATACTTTGATCTTCCGTAACAGGTTGACCAAAAAAGTTATACGAAGAAGTAAACCAAATCAAAATACTTGAAACAAAGATGATCGTTCCTGCTTTTTTGACGAATGATTTACTGCGGTCATAGGTTTGGCGTAAAATCGTTGTTCCTTGTGGAAAATGATACGCTGGTAGTTCCATAATAAATGGTGCGGTATCGCCAGCAAATAACTTCGTCTTCTTCAACATGATCCCTGATAAAACGATGGAAGACATACCTAGAAAATAAGCAGAGGGTGCTACCCAAGATGTATGGGGGAAAAATGCTCCTGCTATCAAAGCAATGATTGGTAATTTAGCAGAACATGGCATAAACGTCGTGACCATAATCGTCAAGCGCCGATCTTGCTCATTTTCAATGGTTCGGCTAGCCATCACCCCTGGAACGCCACAACCTGTAGCAATCAACATAGGAATAAACGATTTTCCTGACAAACCAAATTTCCGAAATAAACGATCCATCACAAAAGCGATCCGTGACATGTAGCCACAATCTTCCAAGAAACTTAAACACAAGAACAAGACGATCAGCTGAGGTAGAAAGCCCAACACTGCGCCTACCCCTGCTATGATTCCATTGAGGATCAATTGTTGCATCCACTGTGCCACTTGCCAGTTGACCAGTACCTGTTCGACGTGTTGTGGCAACCAGCTGCCAAATAACGTGTCATTGATCCAATCGGTTCCCATTGTTCCGATTGTTTGAATCGCTAAATAATAGATCAGCCACATGACAAAAGCAAAAATTGGTAAAGCGAACCAGCGATTAGTAACGATTCGATCGATTTTATCACTGATGGACAAGCGAAATGAATCCGTAGACACGACACAAAGTGCAGTAAGTTGCGTTAGCCATTCATATCGTTCATTAATAACTATTGTTTCGCTATCTTCATCAAATAGTCTCTCTGTCAGACGAATCAGCTGCTCAATTTCTTTTTCTTGTTTTGTCGTTATTGTTTGTTTTTCCCATAACTGTGGATCACGCTCAAAATATTTGATGGCAGACCAGCGTTGAAAAGGCTGATCTTTTCCTAATATCTCTTCGATTTCATGGATTGCAGCTTCTAGTCGATCGTCATAATTAGTTAGTAAGGATACCTTCTGTTCTTTTGGCTGCTTGAGGGCGTCAATGATTTTCTTCGTGAGTTTATCCAACCCTTCTTTTTTCAATACACTGATAGGAACCACAGGTATGCCTAAACCATAACTTAATTTTTCGACATTGATTTTTTTGCCATTTTTTTTAATGATATCCATCATATTCAGTCCGATAATGATGGGGATGCCTAGATCTAATAATTGTGCAGTCAGATAAAGATTTCTTTCTAAATTTGTGGCATCGACAATATTGATGATCAGATCAGGACATTCGTTGGTCAGATAATCTCTCGCAATTACTTCTTCAGGTGTATAAGGTGACAGGGAATAGATTCCAGGTAAATCTTGAATCTTGATTATCGGATTCTTCTTCATTTTTCCTTCTTTTTTTTCCACCGTTACCCCTGGCCAATTCCCTACGTATTGTTTAGCACCAGTTAAGGCATTGAATAAACTACTCTTTCCACTATTAGGGTTACCAACTAAAGCTACCTTCATTTTTTACACCTCTTTTTGCACAAGGATCAACATTGCTTCTTCTTTACGAAGCGTTAACTCATACCCTCGCAAGGTAATTTCTAACGGATCTCCTAGTGGTGCTAATTTTCTTACGGTCAAAGGAACATTTTTCGTTACGCCCATATCCATCAAACGCCGTTTAACAGCGCCTTTTCCATGTATCCCTACAACGATTCCTCGTTCTCCAACAGTCAGTTGATCTAATGAAGTCCAGTTATCCTTAGAAAGTTCGTTCTTTTTCACTAAAATTTGTTTAAACAACCCTCGATCGATCGCGATCCGATTATTTTTTAGCAGGACGATTCCATTACTTCCTGATCGATTGATAACAACGAGTTTACTTCCAACGATTATACCGAGATTTTGCAAATGTTTTTTGACTGCTTCACTCGTTTGCAATTTTTCAATTTGGTAAACAAGATTTAGCTTCGCTTCTTCTAAAGGGACAGTGGCATCTAAAGATAAAGTAGCATTCAAATTCATAAATCGATTTTCATCTCCTTCTTGTGAAAAACATCATGATAGTTCTTTCTATTTATTTTTCCTAGTATTTACTTCATTTATCAACATACATTGAGAATCATTCTCAATAAGAATACTCTCGTTACTTGATAAAGTCAACGAACGTTGTGATTTTATGAGCGAACTTTCATTTAACCACTTAATAAGGAAATAAAAAAATCTTTTCGGGGATTTTTCCACAACCTTCACTGTACTAAAACAAGTATTTTTTCCCCTGTTACTTGTTTTCAGCTGTTTTTCAAAAACCACAAAACATAGTATTCCACAGTTTCCACAACACAAGATGTAGTGTTTGTTGTTTGACTTTTTTACTAATAGTTTTATACTATTCATTATAGAGAAACAAGAGCTGTGGAGGAGGCAATACACATGAATGTCAAAATATTTTCTAAAAATAATTGTATGCAATGCAAGATGGTCAAACGCTTTTTAACTGACAACCAAATCGATTTTGAAGAAGTTAATATCGACGAACAACCAGATGCAATTGAATGGTTAAAAGCTCAAGGATTCCAAAGTGTTCCTGTTATCACGTCAGATGCACAAACGGTGATCGGGTTTCGACCAGATCAACTTCGCAAACTTGCTAGTTAGTCACCAGTCAATCGAAATGGAAAAGAACGTAGAATTGGATTTGATGGAATTGAGGCACTTGTTTTTGCCGTAAACTCCCCAAATCCTTTTTTACAGCACGAAACAATATTCACTATCAAAATATGGAATGAAGGTTGGGCGTACTTATGAGTCTTAAGCAGTTAAAAGATGTTAGTTACTTTAAATTAAACAATGAAATCAATCGACCAGTAAATGGTCAGATCCCGCTAAATAAAGATAAAGAAGCGCTAACCGCTTTTTTTGAAGAAAATGTCAAACCAAACACGATGACGTTTGCAACAGCAATGGATAAAATCAATTATTTGATTGAAAACGACTATTTAGAGTCAGAATTTATCCAACTGTACTCTGCTGAATTTATTGAATCACTTTATCAATTTTTAGCAGAACAACACTTTACCTTTAAATCATTTATGGCTGCCTACAAATTTTATTCACAATATGCGTTAAAAACGAATGACGGGACTGCTTATCTTGAATCTTATGAAGATCGAGTAGCTTTCAACGCACTTTATTTTGCTAATGGTGATGAACAATTGGCGTTGTCTTTAGCAGATGAAATGATCCACCAACGTTACCAACCTGCTACCCCTTCTTTCTTGAATGCCGGTCGGAAACGTCGTGGGGAACTCGTTTCTTGTTTCTTGACACAAGTAACTGATGATATGAACTCTATCGGTCGTTCGATCAACTCTGCTTTACAACTATCACGTATCGGCGGTGGTGTTGGGATCACTCTTTCAAACCTACGTGAAGCAGGGGCACCGATCAAAGGTTATGAAGGAGCAGCAAGTGGTGTTGTCCCTGTTATGAAATTATTTGAAGATAGTTTTAGCTATTCAAACCAATTAGGTCAACGTCAAGGTGCTGGTGTCGTTTATTTGAACGTCTTCCACCCAGATATCATTGCTTTTCTTTCTGCCAAGAAAGAAAATGCAGATGAAAAGATCCGAGTAAAGACACTTTCACTTGGTGTAATCGTTCCTGATAAATTTTACGAGTTAGCTCGTAAAAATGAAGAAATGTATCTTTTCAGTCCTTATAGTGTGGAAAAAGAATATGGCGTGCCATTTTCTTATGTCGACATCACTGCTGAGTATGATCATTTAGTAGCGAATCCTAATATTCGGAAACAAAAAATCAAAGCACGTGAACTTGAAAATGAAATTTCGAAATTACAACAAGAATCCGGTTATCCTTATATCATCAATATTGATACAGCGAATCGTGAAAATCCAGTTGACGGAAAGATCATCATGAGTAACTTGTGTTCGGAAATCCTACAAGTTCAAACACCTTCTGTTATCAATGGAAAACAAGAATATGAAGTATTAGGAACGGACATCTCATGTAATCTCGGTTCGACTAACATCGTTAACTTGATGGACAGCCCTGATTTTGGTCAGTCTGTGCGTACGATGACACGGGCATTGACTTACATCACAGATGCTTCCGATATCGATGTTGTCCCTCCAATCCAAAATGGAAACAAATTGAATCATACGATCGGACTAGGAGCAATGGGCTTGCACACTTTCTTTGCGAAGGAACAAATGGCGTATGGCTCTGAAGAATCCTTAGATTTCACAAATATTTACTTTATGCTTTTAAATTACTGGACATTAGTTGAAAGTAATACGATTGCTCGTGAAAGAAAACAAGTCTTCCATAACTTTGAAAAATCTGCTTATGCAGATGGAAGCTATTTTGATAAATATGTTACTGGAGAATTCCAACCAAAATCTGATAAAGTAAAAGCTTTATTTGAAGGAATCTTTATTCCAACTGCTGAAGATTGGGAAAACTTAAAACAAGCGATCATGACCGATGGTTTATACCATCAAAATCGTCTAGCTGTAGCACCGAATGGTTCGATTTCTTATATCAATGACACTAGTGCAAGTATTCATCCGATTACACGCATGATCGAAGAGCGTCAAGAAAAGAAAATCGGGAAAATCTATTACCCAGCGCCTTATCTGTCAAATGAAACAATTCCTTACTATACTTCAGCTTATGACATGGACATGCGAAAAGTCATTGACATTTACGCAACTGCTCAACAACATGTAGATCAAGGAATGAGTTTAACCCTATTTATGCGTTCTGAAATCCCAGAAGGTCTATATGAATGGAAAACAACGACTAAACAAACAACACGTGATTTGAATATCTTACGTCACTACGCTTTCCATAAAGGCATCAAATCAATTTATTACGTTCGGACGTTTACTGATGATGCAGAAGAAATCGGCAGCAATCAATGTGAAAGTTGTGTCATCTAAAACAAGTAAGCAAAAAATGAACAGACAGGTAATTTAAATAAAGGAGCATTTCTCATGTCAGAAACTTACTATGAAGCAATAAACTGGAATGAAATTGAAGATATCATTGATAAATCTACGTGGGAGAAACTAACTGAACAATTTTGGTTAGATACCCGTATTCCTTTGTCTAATGATTTAGATGACTGGCGCACACTGTCACAGTTAGAAAAAGATACGGTTGGCCATGTCTTCGGTGGACTGACTTTACTCGATACTGTCCAATCAGAAAGCGGAATGGATCAGCTGCGTAAGGATGTCCGTACGCCGCATGAAGAGGCTGTATTGAACAATATCCAATTTATGGAATCGGTCCATGCAAAAAGCTATTCTTCCATTTTTAGTACATTGAATACAAAAAAAGAAATCGAAGAAATCTTTGAATGGACGAATACAAATCCTTATTTACAAAAAAAAGCGGAACGTATCAATGAAATCTACAAAAATGGCACACCTTTAGAAAAGAAAATCGCTAGTGTGTTCTTAGAAACATTCTTATTTTATTCCGGCTTTTATACTCCTCTTTATTATTTAGGAAATAATAAGTTAGCGAATGTAGCAGAAATCATCAAATTGATTATTCGAGATGAATCAGTTCATGGAACTTACATTGGCTACAAATTCCAATTAGGTTACAATGAACTATCCGAAGAAGCACAAGAACAGTTAAAAGACTGGATGTACAATTTATTATATGAATTGTACGAAAATGAAGAACGTTATACCGAAGAACTGTATGATCCAATCGGTTGGACGGAAGAAGTGAAAACATTCTTGCGCTACAATGCCAATAAAGCATTGATGAACTTGGGAATGGATCCACTTTTTCCAGATACAGCAAATGATGTCAATCCGATCGTGATGAACGGTATCTCTACCGGTACCAGCAACCATGATTTCTTCTCACAAGTGGGAAATGGCTACCTCTTAGGGCATGTGGAAGCAATGCAAGATGACGATTATTTGATTGGTTTAGATGACTAAATAGGAAAAGAACGTTTAAGCGTTGGGTTGTCCCCACCTTAAACGTTCTTTTTTATGTGCTTTTTCTCAGTCAATCATTTGATATGTTCATGAAACTAAATATGGAAAATTCTCTCTGCATACTGGTCTTCGATTTTTAGATTTCGTTCGTGTCCCCCATCGATATTCGCACTTAAATAAACTGGCGGTTCAAAACCTTGAGCAACCATTCGCTCAATGGCTTCTAACATCGTTTGTTGGAGTAACAATGTAGCCGCATATGTCGAAGTCCCGCATACTTTGGTCTCTAATCCATCAACAGGTAATACCGCATCACCATAAACAGAGTGGTTATCTAAAACAACATCCGCAAATTCATACAATAACTTTCCACTTTCATGTCGTGAAGTGGATGCTTTAGAGGCAGCCAATGCCGTGACCACGATCAATTTATTTCCACGCTTTTTGATTTCCTCAGCCATTTCAATTGCCATGGGGTTTCTTCCAGAATTAGAAATCAGGAAAAAGACATCATTGGGATGGATGGACACTTTGTGCATGAGTGTTCGTCCGACACCAGCATGTTGTTCATACATGCCCCCCGCAGGATCTAAAATCAGTTTTGACGGTATCAATCCACCTGCACGCCCACTGATTTCTAGCGCTGCTGCATGGGAATGTCCGCTACCAAAAGCCTGCGTAATCCCACCGTTCATAATTCCATCGGCTACGATTTGGGCTGCTTTCGTTATATTTTCTGTTTCATACTTCTCTAATGTTTCAGTTAATTTTTTACATTCTTCAAAAAATGCGAGTGTCATAAGGCTCTCTCCTTTTTATGATTATTCCTCATTTAGTTAGAAAATCACATGATTCCGAATACTCTTAATAAGATCGATAACACCATGATCGCTAAAATCGCTCTTGTTGAATTAAAGTATTTTTTGCCTAACAACCAATAAATGACACCCACTAAAAGGGCTGGAATCATCATCGGCATGATCTGATCTAGTGTTTCTTGAAGGTTAAGTTCGACATCTCCCGTTTTAAAGGTCCAAGTAATTTGGGCATTGATCACCGATGGAATCATGGCACCAATCACCGTGACCCCTAATAAAGTAGCAGCATTGGTCAACGCATTCAAATGTCCGGACATACTAGTCACTAATTTCACGCCTTGAGTATAACCTATTCTTACAGAGAAAAATCGAAAGACTAAAATCGCCAGATTTACTAATACCCAAACAGCAACTCCGATCGCATTTCCTTGTAGAGCTAAATAGGAAGCCACTGAACCAAAAACAGTTGGGAACAATACCCCAAAAATCGTATCCCCCACACCAGCAAATGAACCCATTAATCCAGTTTTCAAACTAGACACCGTATCTTTTGATTGTTTGCCTTCCGCTTCTTCAGTAGCGATATCGATTCCCAAAATAAAACCGCCCATATGTGGTGTGGTATTAAAAAATTGACTTTGCATGTTCATCATGGCAATCTTGGTTTCTTCATCGTCGCCGTAGAGTTTTTCGATGATCGGTAACATGGAGTACAAATAGCCCCCACCCATCATTCGCTCATAGTTCCAAGACAATTGGCTACCATACAACCAATTGATACTTACTTTATCTAGGTCTTTTTGATTAATCTTCGTACTCATCAGCACTTAATCCTCCTTTTCCATTTGCATCAGCTTGAGCCACTTGTGTCAGATTGTTTTGCTTTCCGATCAAATTCTTAAATTGTAAAATGGCTAAAGCCAATCCTAATAAAGCCACGCCAAACATAGGCATCTTTAAGTAAGCAACTGCCAAAAACCCAATCATCAAGTACGTAATGAAATTTTTAACTGGTAAAAATCTTAATAAAATGGCGATACCGACTGCTGGTAACATGCCTCCTGCAACTGCCAACCCGCCAGTCAACCATTCTGGAATTACATCTGAAACAATTTGAATCACTCGGTCACCAAAACTAAAGACGATAAAAATAGGAACGCCTCGTGATAATCCCCAACTCATTGCTCCCAACAAGTGATAAATTCTTATTTTTTTAGTATCAGCTAAACGAATATTTTTATCGATTCTCTTTTGAAAGAACACATTGCAAAAACGAGCAAAAATATCTAACTGGATCATCAACAATGCTACTGGTACAGCTAATCCGATACCAAATTCCACACCTCTTCCACTCGTAATCGCAAAAACAGTTCCCACGATCGAAGCGGTCATATAATCTGGGACACTTGCTCCTCCATAAGCTTGAATCCCCAACCCCATTAATTGCAATGTCGCACCTACTGCCAATCCAGTGGTCAGATCCCCCATTACTAAACCTGTAATGGTACCTACGATCAGTGCTTGGTTAGCAATCACATTGATCCCTAAATTTTCGATGATGACATAAAATCCTAACAGTGATAATACGATGATTTGCCAAATTTCTATATTCATTCGTTCCCCCTACTTTCCGTAAAATTGTGAAAATCGTTTTTCTTCTTCCATTGGTACCATTTGTGCCGTCACAACGACTCCTGCTTTTTCCAACTCTAAAATCTTCGCGATTTCTGCTTCGGTTAAAAAGACGGATTTTTTGATTTGAAGGGTTCCTTCTCTCGAACTGGCATTGCCTAAATTAAATGATTCAATTGGTACACCCGCATCGATCAAATCAAAGATCGTTTGAATCTTTTTGGTAAGCAACATGATTTTTTGATCTTGATAAATCCCTTCTTTTAACCGTTTTGCAGCGGTAACCGTTTTCAATATACTCAATTTGATACCACCAGGAACAGCAGCTTTTAAAGAGGCCTTAGCAATTGGATCATTGACCACTCCATCATCAACGATCATAACTCTTGTTGTTCCCATTTTCCCTAACCAAAGTGTCGCTACTTGACCATGGATCAACCGTTCATCCAATCGGACATGGCTGATCCCCAATTCACTCATTTTGTTGGAAACGGAAGCCACAACTGATGGTTCAGTCTCTGCTGTGTTCGATGGTAAATCCGCTGCGGTGCTTCCAAGGGACGTTTTAATCCCTTGAACACCGACGGTCGAAATATTCTGAACGATTTCATTCAGTGAAGCCTTAGGATTAAAGCGTTCGCTATAAGCTTGAAGAAGCATCGGAATATTCAAACCAGAAACAATTTCGATTTTTCTGCTTCCTTCTTCTTTCAGCTGGTTCAGCTGATTAAAAGGTGTCCCACTCCATAGATCAACTAAACACAACAGTTCATCATCAACGGAATACTTCGCTAACACCTGTTCCACTTGGTGGCGAAACTCTTCTGGACTATTTTCAGGCATCAATACACACACATCTACCTGTTCTTGTTCTCCAAAGATCATGTCTCCCGTTTGCTTTACGCCTAAAGCGAACTCGCCATGGCTTGCAAGAATAATGCCGATACTCATTTTTCTTCCTCCTTTAGTGTTAATTCAATCACTGGGATCAATTCATTTGGTTCTTTAATCGGAATGTTTAGCATCAACATGCTCGGGTCAAGCGCCTCCTTCACATGAACTTCAGTAATCTCTTTGTATAAATTAGTTGTCGCTTTTCTTTCTCCTCCTAAATGCTTCGTATCGACAAACCGAATCTCGGAACCATCATTGAGCAGTTTCGCAAACTTCACTTTCCCACCTAATTCTGGTAATAAAATCGTTCGATAAGGCCAACTAAAAATGTGAAGATATAATTTATTTCCTTTTTGAGTGTATCGACAATCTTGAGGTGGTGTAAAACTAGATAACCCCGCACCGTAAATCGCTTTTCCATGTTTTCGTAGCCATTGACCAACAGAACTTAAAATGCTATCGCTATTGTCATCCCACTCTCCTCGTGCGTTTGGTCCAATATTCATCGTGAAATTCCCACCTTTGGAGACAGTATCCACTAGTTGTTTCGCTACCATTTCACTCGTTTTGAAATTAAGATTGTCCCGATCGTAACCCCAACTATTATTTAAGGTTTGAACGGTTTCCCATACCTCTTCTTCGTTGTCCATTGCCTTACTTCTAGCAAATTGTTCTGGGGTAAGTACACCACGATGTAAGTCTAACCGGTCATTGATCAAAATATTGGGTTGAATCTCATGGATCATTTTTTCTAATTCAACACTACCCCAATCTTGCGCCCCTTTACCGACCGAAGTCCCCCAATCTCTGCTTTTATAAGAAAAATCAAACCATAGATAGTCAATCGTACCATAACTTGTCAATAATTCTCTGACTTGATTTGCCATAAATTGGCGATAATTTTCCATGTTGCCAGGATGTTGTTCGATATAGGTTGGATTATTTCTCATTGGATGATAGCCATCTACTAAGAAATCTGGATGATGCCAGTCTAATAGAGAATAATAAAGACCAATCTTGATCCCCACTTCACGAAATGCTTCAATCAATTCTCCTAACAAATCTCTTTGATACGGTGTTTTTCCTATATGATATTCTGTTTCTTTTGTATGCCATAAACAAAAGCCATCATGGTGTTTTGCTGTAATAATGACATACTTAAAACCTGCTTCTTTGGCTTTTTGGGCCCATTCATGTGGATCTAATAAATCAGGATCGAATTGATCCAGATATTTTTGGTAATCTGCTACACTGATTTCTTCTAAAGTCTGGACCCATTCATGTCTTCCTGCCACTGAATACAATCCGAAATGAATAAATAAACCATATCGACTCTCAGAAAACCATTTTCGTTCACTATTTACACTCATTTTTTTCCTCCGTTAACATTTCTATTTGATTTAACCAAAGTATAACGAGCAATTTAAAACGTTTCCATACTTGAATAATTTGTTGACATTTATTCAAAAAATGATTCACGCGAAAATATGTAAGCGTTCTATTGTATGATTATAACCGAAGCAGATTTGCTATCCACTTAGAAAAGGAGGAAAAATCTATGAGTACGATCTTAGCCTTTGATTTAGGTGCTACCAGTGCGCGAGGTATCGTTTTTTCCTTAATGAATGGTCAAATCAAGGAAGAAAAAGTTTATCGTTTCACTGATTACCAAGTGATTGATCCCAACAAAGATGAAATCCATTGGAATATTGAGAAAATCATGACGAATATCAAGGAAATCATTACTTTAGCAACTACAGAATATGTCATTGAAAGTATCGGCATCGATACATGGGGCTGTGATTTTGGTTTGATAGATAAAAAAGGACAGCTAGTGCTACCACCACTTTGCTATCAAACTATGCTGAAAGAACCTAATTTACATTATGGTGGAGATTTACCAACTCACTTTCACGAACGTACAGGGATTCCAAATGCATCGATCAATACCAGTTCCCAACTACTCTACTTGAAAGAACATTATCCTGAGCAGCTAAATAAAGCAAGTACTCTTTTGATGATGCCTGATCTGATCCATTTTTTATTAACAGGTACGATCTTAACAGAATCTTCGATCGCCTCAACGAGTCAATTATTCGATATCGATAAACATCAATGGGCATCCGACCTTATTGAACAATTAGGGATTTCCCCTTCCTTGTTTTCAACGATCGTTCTTCCATATACAAAAATCGGTTTGATAAATCTAGCCGGAAAACAACTCCCGATTCATTCGGTGATGTCCCATGATACTGCTAGTGCGATCTTTGCTTTACCAACCAACGATCACTCTTGTTTCTTTTTATCCTCTGGCACCTGGTCTGTTCTAGGAGAAAAATCAGAAAGAGGAATTTTGGTCAATCACCCATTAGATACGAACTATTCTTATGAACAAGCCGGTGATGGAAAAATATTAAAACTCAAAAACATGTTAGGAATGTGGTTCATTGAGGAAGCTTTAGCGTTCAGCAATCAAACCCAGTCAATCACGATCCAACAGATCCAAGACATGCTACTTACTGCTGAGCCGATTCATTTTTTCTTTGATAACGAACATCCTGAATTTTTGAGTAAAGGTCAATTTGTAAAAAAATTGCAGCAATACGGAAACCAACATCATTTTTCATCAATTGAAGAGCCACAACAATTGTTTTTAGCCATCTATCAAAATCTAGCATTTAAATACGCTGAAACGTTCGATAAATTAGCAGGTTCCGCTCCTTTCACTAAGCTATATTTATTTGGTGGTGGGAGTAAATCACACTTTTTGACTCAACTAACAGCCAATTTAACGCAAACGACGATAGAGGTCTGCTATTCAGAAAATTCAGCTTTAGGCAATGCGTTGGCCCAATTTTTAGCGATTAAAGCAATCAAAAATAGAGACGAATTAGTTACGCTCGTTACAGAAAATTATCCACCAATTTCTTTTTTCCCAGAAGTTTCGACACCCTTTGAACAAACGTACATCAACTATAAACAATTTATGAGGAGGAATATCAATGAATTATCCTAAAATCGGCATTAGACCTACGATCGATGGCAGACAAGGAGGCGTCCGTGAATCATTAGAACAACAAACGCTGGACATGGCTCGTCGAGCAAAAGAATTGATCGAATCATCCCTTTATTACATGGACGGCACCCCAGTACAGTGCGTTTTACCAGAACAAACGATTGGCGGTTACGCCGATGCCAGCTTTGTGGACGATGATTTTGCCCGTCAAGATGTGGTTGCTACCTTAACGGTGACACCTTGCTGGTGCTATGGCACAGAAACGATCGATTTACGACCAGATACCTTTAAGGCGATTTGGGGATTTAATGGTACAGAAAGACCAGGAGCTGTTTACTTAGCTGCCGCTATGAGTGGCTATGCTCAAAAAGGAATTCCTGCCTATAAGATCTATGGTGAACAAGTCCAAGATAGTGACGACAAGTCGATTCCAGCTGACGTCCAAGAAAAAATCTTACTCTTTGCACGTGCTAGTGTGGCGGCTGGGGAAATGAAAAACAAATCTTATGTGAACATTGGTGCTTCTTCGATGGGAATTGCCGGTAGTCAAATCAATCAAACCTTTTTTGAAAAATATCTAGGAATGCAAGTCGAATATGTGGATATGACTGAAGTCTTACGTCGAATCGAACTAAATATCTTTGATCCGAAAGAATATGACACCATTAGAACTTGGATCAAACAATATTGTCAGGAAGGAATCGATATCAATGCAGGCAAGTCATTCCCTGAAGTCATTACAAAATCACGCTATATCGCTGAAGAAGATCAGTGGGACTTTATTGCCAAACAAACACTAATCGTTCGTGATCTTTTATTTGGCAACCCTGAACTAGCCAAATTGGGTTGGCTGGAAGAAGCAAAAGGCAGAAATGCCATTGCTGGAGGGTTCCAAGGACAACGACAATGGACCGACTGGCTACCCAATGGCGATTTTATGGAATCTATTTTAACCAGTACTTTTGACTGGAACGGCCCTAAACAACCCGTCTCATTCGCTACTGAAAATGATACCTGTAACGCTGCTGCTATGTTATTTGGCTCTTTATTGACCAATAAAGCACCGATTTTTTCCGATGTCAGAACCTATTGGAGTGCGGAGTCAGTGGAAAGAATCACTGGGCACAAATTAACGGGTAAAGCACAACATGGCTTAATCCATCTACTGAATTCAGGTGCGAGTGCTTTAGATGGCAGTGGTGGAAGTATCGATCACGAAGGTAATCCAACGATGAAAGAATTTTGGAATATGACGAAAACCGATATCCAAGCCTGCTTGGAAAAAACAAAATGGTGTCGTGCTAATTATGAATACTTTAGAGGTGGTGGCTTCTCCAGCCAATATCATCTACAAGCAGAATTACCTTTAACGCTCATTCGTTTGAATATCGTTGAGGGTGTGGGACCAACTTTACAAGTAGCAGAGGGTTATTCCTGTTCATTACCTGATGAAGTCCATGACATCTTAAACGAACGAACCGATCAAACATGGCCAACACTCTGGTTTGCACCAAACTTAGGTGAAAAAGGCTTTGAAGATGTGTATACGATGATGAACCACTGGGGAAGTAACCATGGCGCTAGTGTCCACGGTCACGTAGGCGCAGAACTACTGACATTAGCCAGTATGCTTCGCATTCCCGTTTCACTTCACAACGTACCTAGTGAAAAAATCTTTAGACCCCACGCCTTTTCTGGTTTCGGAACAAAAGATTTAGAAGCAGCTGATTTCAATGCTTGCCAATCATTTGGCCCCTTTTATAAATAAGATGATGGAAGAAGGATTATGATGTATTCAATACAAAAACAAGAATTGATCGATTATGGAAATAAATTAATAGCAGATGGCTATACCTTAGGAACAGGCGGAAATTTAAGTACGTATATCCGACAAGATGAAGTGATGCTCATCACGCCTTCTGGAATCCCATTTGATAAAATCGAATTACCTGACATCGTGACTATGCGATTAGATGGAACGATCGTTCAAGGTCATCGTCGCCCTTCCAGTGAATGGCGAATGCACGGGATCATGTATGAAAAGCGGGAAGATCTAGACTATATCATCCATGGTCACACGATTTATTCCACTGCGCTAGCGGTCCTCAGACAACCATTGCCTGCATCACATTACATGATTGCTGTTGCCGGTAAAGATGTTCGTTGTGCAGACTATGCTTCATTTGGCACGGAAGAATTATCTCTAAATGCCTGTGAAGCCATGAAAGATCGAAAAGCCGTTTTATTAGCAAATCATGGCGTTTTAACTGGTGGAAAGACAATGACTGAAGCCTTTGCCGTTTTAGAAGAATTAGAATATTGTTCAAAAGTCCATATCATAGCTTCAAGTGTTGGCAAACCAACCTTGATGTCTGAAGAAGAAATGGCAAATATGGCGATTCGTTTTAAAACATACGGACAAAAATAAGTTTCTTGTGGTACACTTTAGTCATGTTAGACCAGTGGTTAAGGAGGGATAGCCATGACTGAGTCACGAAAAGAACAAATCTTAACTTTGCTAAAAAAATATAAAAAATTAGATAACTCAGAACTGCAAAAACAGTTGTTTTGCTCTCCTTCGACTTTAAGGCGTGAATTAGTCGCACTTGAAAAAGATGGGATCATCCGTCGTTACCGTGGTGGTGTCGTTTTAGAAGTCGAAAGAAATCACGTCATCTCAACAAATTATCGTGAAAATGTCATGGTTCAAGAAAAAGAAAAAATTGCGGAGATCGCTAGCACATTTATTGGACCAGGAATGAGTCTTTTTATTGACTCAAGTTCAACTGTGAAACAGCTGCTTCCCTATTTAGTTAAACTGTCAAATCTCGTTGTCATAACCAATGGCTTGAAAATCGCCTATGAGCTTTCTCAAGCTTGTACGGAAGATTCCAAAGTTTTTATGCTGGCGGGTGAAGTAATCAAGGATGCCGAGAGCGTTGTTGGGGACTATGGGAATTCTTTCTTAGACCTTTTTCAAATCGATTTATGTATTTTTAGTTCGACAGGAATTGATTTATCAGGGATCTATGAAGCTAATTTTGCTCAAGCCTTAGTGAAAAAGAAGGTAATGTCTAGAGGAGATAAAAGTTTGTTATTAGTCGACTATACAAAATTTGATAAAAAACATGCGTATAAATTTTCTGATTGGACCTCTTTTGAATACATCGTCACGGATCAACAACCAGCAGATGATTACTTACAACTTGCGTTGAAACACGATACTGAATTTCTCTATTGATCGATCATTTTTGAGAGATCGTGACAGAGGTACCTAAACCTAAGTACGCAAAGTAAACCAAAGAATCCAAAAAATAGATTTCCCTATTTTTGAAGTTCTTTGGTTTATTTTTTGTTTATATTCTCAGCATTCCTTACACGGGTATTGCAAGAAAAGCGTATTTATTCCCTAAATGTAATTTTTGATTCTTGTATAGCTATAGACTGTACGCATTTATACTATTTGATTCGACTGTTTTTCCAGTCATCTCTTCAAAATCTTTTTTCATGATCTCCCAAGAAGTTTTGATATCCTCATCTAAGCCGAATAATCCGCTACGCCCAATAATATAAATATCTGGATTGGCTTGATCAATTCGCTTAAATGATTGACGGTTAGACGAACCATCCATTTCGATCAAATAATGATATCCTTTTTCTTGCCGCAATTGTCGTAATGCGGTGATTTTATCTAATGTGCTTTCGATAAATCGTTGACCAGCAAATCCTGGATCAACTGTCATGATCGTTACTTTATCAACTAATTCGATATAAGGGAAAATCGTTTCAATTGGTGTTTCAGGATTTAAGACTACTCCAGCTTTTAAGCCAGCATCATGGATTTGATCAATCAAACGAAAAGCTAAACCGTCAAGTAATTCAGCATGCATACAAATCCATTCACATTTTTGTTGGATTAGTTGATTTACCCAAAAACTTTGATCGCTGACCATTAAATGAGCAGACATAGGTAACTGACTGATTTTACGTACTTCATCGATGAACCAAGGCGATAATGTAATGTTCGGAACGTAATGGCCGTCCATGATATCGATATGGTAAGAATCGACATGTTCATTCAAAAACTCGATTTGTTCTTTGAATTTATCTAAATCCATCGTCATTAAGGATGGTGAAAAAGCTACTTTGCTCATTGAAAAAACTCCTTTATTCTATAATTTATCTACACTATAGCGACACCTTTTAACTAATTTGCTTTATCGCTTAAAAGATTTGAATGTCATCTAAACGAATGTCTTCCTCTTCTTTTTCTGGGACTGTTGTGACTTCCTCACCAACATCTTTCTTAATGATGGCTAAAACAACCGCTGTCACGATCACATTGACTAAAATGGCGATAACGCCTGCCCAAGGACGTGACATCGTTGGGATCATTAAAACGCCTCCAAAAGGAACCGTTGCATCTGCACCTAAGATCATAGTAGTCGCACCACCAGCAAAGCCCCCGATTGCAGTTGCTACAACCCCACGAACAATATCATTCATCACTAGCGGGATGACCCCTTCAACGATATTGATCACACCCATAGGAACTGCTGACTTTAAGGTTTCCACTTCAACCTTTGTATAAATGTTTTTGCGGAAAAGTTTAGCTATGAAATAAGCTAGGCCAAAACCGATTGGTGTAGCGGTATTCACAAGTTGTAAAGCTGTAATAGGACCGTTCACGCCTTCTGCTTGCATCGTTAACACAAAAGCAAAAACTGTCTTGTTGATTGGTCCACCATAGTCAACACCACTTAGTAAACCGATCACTCCCCCAAAGATCAACAAGGAAGAGTTTCCTAATCCATCCAAGAAGTTCGTTAGTAAAGAAGTGAATGCTGCGACTGGAGCTCCAATCACATAGACCATCACTAATCCACCAATAAATGAAGCAACAAAAGGAATAATCAATGTTGGCATCAAGCCTTTTGCCCAATTTGGTACTTTGAAATATTTTAAAATTGCTAAAACAAGATAACCAGCTAGATAACCACCTAATATTCCACCAATAAACCCTGCACCGATCGCATTAGCTGTTAAACCAATAATAAAGCCAGGAGCAATACCAGGTTTTCCAGCAATCGAGTAAGAAATCCCCGTAGCAATCACGACTGGTAATAAGCCTAAACCAGCACCACCCATCGTTGCTAAGGCATCAAAAAATGAAAATTCGCCTTGCACCAAAGTTCCTTGGCTCGTTCCACCAAATGCCATCCCAATCGCAATCAGAAATCCCGCACCACACACAATGGGAATTAAATAAGAGATGGCAGTTAACAAATGCCCTTTCAGATTCAGCTTCTTTATCTTTTCCATCAGTCTTCCTCCTTATTTTTATGAAATACTTTGCTGTGCTAACACTTCTTGCGCTTTTTCAATCAATTTATTGGGTGATTTCACCGCAATCTCAGTTGGTACTTGGATGATTCTTTTCCCTTCAAAGCGTTCTCGACCACTGATTTTCACGTCAACTGCTAAGATCACCAAATCTGCTTCCTTGATTTGTTCGGGCGTTAATTCATTTTCGATCCCGATGGTTCCTTGAGTTTCTACGTGCATCTCATGTCCTGCTTTTTTTGCCGCATTCTCTAGTTTCTCTTGGGCAATATAGGTGTGGGCAATCCCCACGGTACAAGCTGCTACTCCAACGATTTTCATCTTTTTATCCTCCTTTGATTTTTAGCTGAATGCTGCGACCACTTCATCTGCATCTTTTGCTTGGATCAATTGCTCGATTACTTCATCATTACCTAGTTTCCTAGCAAATAGTGAAAGTAACTTCAAGTGTTCTTGTGCCCCTTCGTTATCATCCCCCACTGCAAATAAAATAATTCCTTTGACTCCCTTACCATCTAATGATTCCCACGGAATTTCATTTTCTGTAACACCGATTGCTACACCAATTCTATCTACATAAGGACTTTTCCCATGAGGAATGGCAATATAATTGCCGATCCCAGTTTGTCCTTCTTCTTCTCGCGCATAGATATCTGCCATGAAGCCATCTACATCTGTAATATAATGATTTTGCAATAACACCGTTGCCAATTCTTTGAGTACTTCATCTTTCGTTTCCCCCACTAAATTGGTCTTAATATTATTTGGATCAATGATTTTTGCTACTTCTACCATCAAATTTCACTCCTATTCTTTACTGTTTTACGACTTCCATGGCTTTCTCAATCAACTTATTTGGTGATTTGATCGCAATTTCAGTCGGTACTTGGATGATCCGCTTCCCTTCAAAACGTTCTCGACCACTGATTTTTACATCCACTGCTAAGATCACCAAATCTGCTTCTTTGATTTGTGCAGGCGTTAGTTCATTCTCGATCCCGATGGTTCCTTGGGTTTCTACGTGTATCTCATGCCCTGCTTTTTTAGCTGCATTTTCTAATTTTTCTTGAGCAATGTAGGTGTGGGCAATCCCCACGGTACAAGCTGCTACTCCAATGATTTTCATTTGTCATTTCTCCTTTCGTTTCCATCGATTGTTTCCAGTCTTTTTCCTTCTTTTAAAGTTTCGATTACTTGTTCATCTGCTAGTAGGCGCATGAAGTTTGCTATTTGACGCTTGGTTTCGATTTTTTCTTGCGGTGCCAGAAATACCGCAAGAATCAACTCGACTTGTTGGATGGCTGGGTTCCAGTTCGCAATTCTTTGTTCTAATGGCAAAATAATGACTTTTGTTGCTTTGACTAATTGGTTTTCAATATGAGGTAGAAGTACCCCTTCATCAATTTGAATATCTCCAGTTTCCTCGCGTTCCAACAACGCTTGTACGATTTGTTCTTTTTTTATTCCCATTTCTGAATCGACTTGCTGTGCTAGCCATTCATAGACTTCATTTCGTGAATGGAATACTGTGGGAGGAACATATTCGAGCCAATCATCTTTCATTGTATATTTCCTCAATCTTTCGTTGGATTCTTAACTGATCATCTGCTGTTAACATGCCGCTAACAAGTAGTGTACGTGCAGGCAGCGGATCTTTGATTCCAATGGTTGTTAAAATCAATTCAATTCCGGGATTTTTTTCTAATGCTGATTGGTAATTCTTGGTGGCAATCACATCAACGACCGCCAGTTCAGGAAACTTCTTATTGATTTTTGCTCTTAATAATTCTGAAGTACCGATCCCTGTAGTACACATGATCAGTGTTTGAATCGGTAGTTGCTGTGTTTCCAACATCCGTGCAAAATATAATGTGATAAAACCGATTTCATCTTGATTGATCAAAGGCAGCTGATACTTTTTGCTAACATCTTTAGAAACGACTGATACATTTTTATAAATCTCTTCATAGGTCAATTGAATTTGTTCTAACAATCCGTTTTTGACATGGATATGATTTTTTAACCGATTGAGCATTGGTTTGATATGATTGGCTAGATCAACAAAAATCGCTTCATTCGCCACCTTCAGATTGATTTTATCGCCCACCTCTTTCAGGTAATAAGAGGTAATTTCTGATACTTTATCTGGAAAAACCTGTTTCTTTTGCGTTGTTTTTTCCATCCGTGAGGATACTAGATATTGATACAAATAATAGACTTCGTTCATCGGTAAGCGAGTAACGAGATAACGTTCCACGTTTTGGATCACGATCATCGCCATCTCATAAATTGGACTTTCATGGTCTAACGATTGAAGTTGCTCGGTAGATAACTCGATTTCTTTGATTTGGTAATTCGTCTTTCTGGAACGGCTGATCATGATGTAAAGATGTGAAAAAATATTGACGTTATAAGGATAAGGGATTCCACCGCCTAATGTTTTTTCAATCAATTTCAATTGTTCTGATACAAACAACACATCGTAACGATTAAAATTCAACTCTTTTGTTCGATTGATTTCATCAATATCAAGAATATTCATCCGCCAAATGACTTCGGCGATCCCTCGCCGAATATTTGTTTCTGATCCTTGGATCGCAAGCGTGCGATTTTTACGGATCAGTTCAAGATCAAACTTTTTTATTTTCTTAGCTATCTGCTTTTCATCATTGGCAATAGCAGAATCACCAACATAATAATCTCTGAACAGCTCAGTGATTTTAAGTGCTTTAGGTGAAACCATCAGTAATTCTTCCATTACTCGATCTTGACGTTCAGCAGGCGATAGCTCTACAGAGGGTTTATTCAGTTCATTGGTTTGTTCGATAAACTTCCCATAATCTAATTTGTACCCCCGACCTTTTTCGGCTAGGATCAAGTGACCGTTAGGAAATTCAAGATTGATTTTCTTTATCAAACGGTAAATTGTTTTGGTCGAAGTTTCTAATAGAATGGCTAGTTCTTCTGAAGTCATATAATCTTTTTGTTTTGATAACAAAAGGATCAACTTATTTTCTCGATTCATCTGACTAGTCATGTTTCATCCCCCCTGTGTATCTTTATCATAAGACACATTATTTATTTTGTTTCACTGGACTTTGTCCATTGCAACAGACAATTTTGTATGCGTTTTCTTTAACTTCGTTATCCGTTACTTACTTTTTACGAAAGCGTAAGAAAGATTTTGTTTATTATAGTCTTTTTTAACTTATTATGGGAAAAAATTACTCATTTTCAAACAATCCCAGGATCCCATAAGAATTTTAACAAAAAGAGAGGAGGTTGAGACAAAAGTGTTTAGCATCAAGAAATAAGAAGGAATTTCCGAAAATTGCTTCTCAAATTTTTGGTAAATTTCGGCTTATTTCCGAAGATGCTGCTTTTGTCTCACCGTTTATTCGTTTTAGAGATACTAAAAGAGCCTGAGACAAGTTTTGTCCCAGGCTCTCTCTAATAAATAGTGAATGGTGTACAAAATTACTTAGTGACTACTGTTGTGCTACCTTCTACTTCTTTATAGTACCTTTAATTTTCACGTCCATTCGTTTTTATCTCTTGGATCGTTGGTTCCACACCAGAATCAAACTTTCGCAATAAGTAAATTTTTCTGATATTCAAGACTAATGTTTTAATGACAGCATACACCGGAATACAAATCAACATTCCTAGAATCCCTGCGACACTGCCAGCACCGATCAACACTAAGATAATCGTTAATGGATGCATATTCATGTTTTTTCCAAATAACAACGGTTTGATTACATTTCCATCTAATTGTTGGATAACAAGGATCGAAAGCGCCATGTATAATGCTTGGAATGGCGAAACAAATAGACCAACGATCACTGCCGGGACAGCGCCAATAAACGGTCCCACATATGGAATAATATTGGTGATACCACAAAATACAGCTAACAATAAACTATATGGTTGTTTAAAGATGGTCATAGCAATAAAACTCATGATACCAATGATAACCGCATCAACGATCGTACTACTGATATATGCCGATAACGTCTCATTTAGTTCTTTGACCGTTTGACGTACTTCACCTCGAATCCCTTGTGGAAAGAATTTTGCTAAAGCATCGATAAATTTGTGTCCGTCTTTAAACATGAATAATAGAATAAAAGGCACGGTAAACAGTAAAACAAAAAACTGCATCATAAATGAAAAAACTTTAGAGACACTGCTGGATAAGCTTACCAATACAATATTGAACAAATTACTCAACGAAAGATTAGCCGAAGCTAATTGTTCTTCAATATTGAAATTTTTGATTTCCTCACGCTGTGCCAATTCATTGAGCCATTTACTTGTCTCTTCCGCATACATCGGCAAACTTTTAGTCAACTGGATCGTCTGTTCTGCCAATTGAGGAATCACATTCATTATCGCTAAAACCGCTAGTACGACTAGAACAACTAGCGTTAATATGTATCCATAAACCCTTGGGATTTTTCGTTTTTCCAAAAAAACAACGACCGGATCAAACATATAATAGAAAAATCCAGCAACCAGCAATGGCAATAAAATTGCTGATAACATTTTTAACACTGGACTAAAGACATTTGGCATCTGTAAAATAAAATATACCCCAATAATCGTCAGTACCAACTCGACAGTCCAAAATAATAATTTTGAATTTTTAAACTTTTCTTGCATACATCTCCTCCAACTCTTGATACTTTCATTTTATCATTTTATTAGAATTAAAGCGCTCTTTTCTGATAAACAGCTACAAAAATATTCTTTCTTTTTCTAATTACTAGTAGCTAATTTTCAAATTTAAAAAACTTCTAAGCTTAATGACTGAAATCATTATCTAAACAAATGCAAATAAATCAAAAAAAGACACCAAAAAACGCTCATTGGCTAAAATAGGAAATACTCTCTTAGCGAATGAGCGTTTTTTCTTTTGTAACCGACTCTTCATAAAACCAATGTGTGAAAAGCCTTATATTACCAACTGAAAGGAATTGTTTCATTGTGCCACACTAACTAAATGAAGCTTCATGATATTTTTATGGACAGATAACTCTTCAATGACATCTGCATAAGTCATGTCCTTTGGTAAGTCAATTGTATAAATATTTTTATATACCCGATAATCCTCCACGAAATCCACGTCAAAATTTACGTCTTCAATGATAATTCCTCGTTGTTCAAAATACTCGGTCAAGAAATCTTTGGTTTCTTTCCGATGAATATATTGGATTTCTAGTTTTTTGGTCGTTGGTACGTGGATAATTTTTTTCACCACTGTTAATGCAATCACGATCCCGATAAAACTAATGATCGCAATCCAATAAAATCCCATACCAATGGCGATTCCTAGTCCAGCAATCGCCCACAGGGAAGCAGCTGTGGTTAGCCCGGTGACTGATTGTTTCGTCACAATGATCGTGCCAGCTCCTAAAAACCCAACGCCACTAACGACTTGTGCAATCAAACGTGCTTCATCTGAGCGAATCGTACCAACTAGTTCTGGGTATTCTAACGCATCACGTAACGCTTTACTTGCAATTTCCACTTGGATCAGCGCAATGATACAAGCACCCATACATACTAAAATATGCGTCCGCATCCCTGCTGGACGATTTTTATATTGCCGTTCAAATCCAATCGCCCCGCCAAAGATCAATGCAATCCCTAGTCGTAAGATGATTTCTGGGACCGATAAGATCATCTCATCCATATAAATCCCCTCCAAACCAATATAGCATGTTTCGCAACTTCAAACAAAGCAAATCCCCCCATTGCTTTGTGCGACAGATTAAAAATCTTATTCGATCAAAAAAGGGAGCTGAAAACGAGCAGCCCCCCAAAATTTTTATTTATTCTTATAGTTTGCTTCCTGCTGCATCATCAATAATCACGATCACGTTGTCGTGTTCTTGCAAAGCACTTGCTGGCAAATCAGTGGTCATTGGTCCTTGAATCATTCCTTTGATTGCATCTGCTTTGTTTTCACCATAAGCAAGTAAGACAATCTCTTTTCCTTTTAAGATCGAACCAATCCCCATTGAGACAGCTTTTGTTGGAACATCTTCTGCCTTTTCAAAGAATCGTTTATTCGCATTGATCGTTGATTCTGTTAAGTCCACTACTGAAGTTGTGCCATCAAATGGTGCACCAGGTTCATTGAATCCGATATGTCCATTTTGACCAATTCCTAGAATTTGGATATCGATTGGATGTTGTTCAAGGATTTCATCGTATTCTTGACAAGCCGCTTCAAGATCAGCAGCTTTTCCATCTGGTACATATGATTCTTTAAATGGTTTTTTATCAAACAATTGGCTATTCATAAAATGACGGTAACTTTGATCATCTGAACCGCCTAGTCCAACGTACTCGTCTAAGTTTACAGAAGTCATGTCACTGAAATCCAGATCGCTTGAAGTCATTTCTTTGTATAAAGTAATTGGCGTACTACCTGTTGCAAGACCTAATACTTTTGCCCCATTTTCCATGCCTTTTTTAATAATTTCAAAAGCTTTTTTTCCGCCCTCTTCAGCATTTTTCACTCGAATGATTTCCATAACGACTACTCCTTTGTTTTTGGTATAGCCCAATTATAGCACGACTTGTCTTTTTTTACAATATTAGTATAGACCAAAACCAACGATTTTCGTTTTCTTGACAATCCTGTCCCTTGCATGTTAGGTTGCATAAGATAACCTATCGCATGTCCTTTAAACTGATACTTTTTGTATACGTTTTTTATAATTAAAACATTAAAGACCAAGAAATTTAGAAAACAATCGCTACTTCTCATTAACTGAGAAACGATTTTCTAAAAGACGAGCAACTTATTTAAAAATTTTAACTGACATGTTCTCCTAGATTCGTTCGATCATGTCGAATGATCCTATAGTATGTTGAACAACTTCAGATCAGCTTTTTTATTTGTTTTGCTTTCTTCTATTAGTCTTCTTAACATGCATAACATTATTAGAAAGGAACAGAACATGAGTCTTTTAACATTAACAAATATCACGCAACAATTTGGAGATAAAATCTTATATGAAAATGTACAACTCCAAGTCAATGCTGGAGAACATCTAGGATTGATCGGACAAAATGGAGCTGGCAAAAGTACGTTGATCAAGATCATCACAGGAGAAATTCTACCAGATGATGGACAAGTCCATTGGCAAAAAAATATCCATAGAGGCTATTTAGATCAATATGTAGCGGTGGATGAAACATTGACCATCGAAGAATTTTTAAAAACAGCCTATTCTGATGAATTTAAAAAAGAAGCATTGATTACCCAACTTTATCAAGAATACAGCGAAACAATGGAAGAGGCGTTACTCGAAAAAGCGGGAAAACTTCAAACAGAATTAGACCAAGGAGTATTCTATCAAATTGATACCTTAGTCGCTGAGATGAGTAGTGGTCTAGGCATTGACGTTTTAGGATTGTCCACTCCTCTAAAAAAACTGAGTGGTGGTCAACGTTCCAAAGTGATTTTGGCAAAATTACTCTTAGAAAATCCCGATGTTCTGATCTTAGATGAACCAACCAATCACTTAGATGACCAACATATCCAATGGCTTACTCAATTTTTACAATCATTCGAGGGCGCTTATATCGTGATTTCTCATGACCAAGAATTTTTAGATAAAATCACAACCCATATCGCTGACATAGAATTTGGTAAAATCACCAAATATACGGGTCATTTAAAACAAGCATTACGACAAAAAGAACAAAACCGTGAAAGTTATCTACGCCAATTTCATGCCCAACAAAAGCACATCGAAAAAACCGAAGCTTATATCCGAAAATATAAAGCTGGTTCTCGCTCTACCATGGCAAAAAGTCGCCAAAAACAATTAGATAAAATTGAGCGATTGACTCCGCCTGCCTCAACAGCTAAGCCAATCTTTGATTTTCCTTATTCTCCGATCGTAACGACATTGGCTGTCGAAACAACCGATTTAGTCATTGGGTATGACCGACCTTTACTTTCGCCGATCAACCTAACCATCCGCTTTGGTGAAAAAGTGGCGATTCGTGGATTTAACGGTATTGGTAAATCCACACTTTTGAAAACCTTGATTGGCGAAATCGAACAACTAGCCGGCGAATATCACTTTCCCGACAACACAGCGATCAATTATTTTTCACAAGATCTCATTTGGGAAAAACCTTTAGAAACACCCTTACAATATCTAGGCGCACAGTTTCCTAAAGCAACCGTTAAAGAATTAAGAAGACAACTAGCCAAATCTGGTTTAGTCAATCAACTAGCTAGTGAACCACTTTCTACTCTTAGCGGTGGTGAACAAACCAAAGTAAAATTGGCACAACTCACGATGAACCAAGGAAACTTATTAATTCTTGATGAACCAACGAATCATATCGATCATGAAACAAAAGATAGCTTACAAACCGGTATCAAGCATTTTCCTGGGACGGTAATCATCGTCTCTCATGAACAAGAATTTTACCAAGATTTAGTCGATCGAGTGATTGAAATTGAGGGATAACATTTACTAGGTTCTCTAAAAATAGATTATGTACAGCCTTTAACACCAGCCTGTCTCCTCTACACAAGAACCCTTGTGTGGATGGGGGCTATTGCTGTTTAGATCATCGTTTTTTACAATCTTTTCTTTTTTCTTAAGTGTTCAGGTAAACATCGCCCCAATTTAGAATCGTTAAAAAAACGGTAGACTCATAAAGTGTCTATTGTATCTTCATTCGCCAAAGTTCGAAGATGGTTACTTTTTTCTACATGGTCAATTATTAGCAAAACCAACGTCGTAAAAGCGGTGAGTAATCTAACTTTTTCTAAAATGGAAATTACTACTTTGCCCGTTATCTCCTACTAAATAAACATCCCTATCACTTCCACCACTTCAATCCACGTCAACAAATCACATTGTTCAATTTTTTCAATATTTCTTGTGGTATAATCAACCGATCTTAATTGGTGTGTAGCTACTTCACCCACTATTTTCTGCGGGTCTTTTATTTCAATATATGTTGCAAAGTTCCTCTTTGTAGAAGTGATAGGACAAACTAAGCAAAAACCTGTACGCTTATTAAACTCGTCTCTACTAACTACTAACGCAGGTCTACGCTTTCTTATATCTTTACCTTTAGAAGGGTCAAAGTCGATCCAAATAATATCCTTTTGTTTTGGATATTTCCTCTAGTATTCCTCGCCTTCAAGTTTCATGCTATCCCATTCGGATTCTTCGGCTGTAATCGATTCTCTAAAACCTTCCCAAGCCTTTTCGTTTTTAAAAATATCTTCTTTCTTAGGTTTCAATATATACGCTTCTCCTACTTTCAAAATAGTAAATATTTCTCCCACTTTTGGAGATATATCCTTCGGGAAAATTGTTCCCACAGAATTACCTATTTTTCTTGCTACTGTTTCCATATCTTTCATCTCCAATCCTTTTGCTAAATTAAGTTAAACTCAGTTTAACGAAATTATCAAAACATATCTTTTAAGTGAATAGATTTTTATGGAAATAACTCATTTTCATATGAAAATGTTATACAAATTAAATATAAAAATTTCTAAGTAGTCTACTGAATATTTTTTTGATTTTTCATAATATAACTGGTACTAAACAAAGTGATTTTATACTATTGAACGTATCCATATTATTTTTTCGTTGGAAGTTGCACGAAATTTTCTAATAACTGCGGTTGATCACGAAATCAGTTATAGAAACTCCCAAATAAAATAGGATAGAAGTATATTAAAAAAGTAAGCGAAGGAATCGAAAAACGACTTTCGAATCCTTCAGCTTACTTTTCAAGTTGGACACTTCTATCATGACCGCTTTTGAAAAATGATGTATTGACAAATATAGGCACATAATTGAAAGGCTAAACCAGTAAGTGTCACACCGAGCCAACCAAATTGTTGCCACATCGTTGTGCCTAGTAATGAACCAGTAGCACCGCCAATAAAATACATAAACATGAATACCGTGTTATTTCGATTACTTGCTGCTTCGCCTAGTCCTTGTACTCGTGTCTGATTTGCCACTTGACCAAATTGATTCCCGACATCTAACAGAATAATTGCCACTAACAAAACGACTAAATGACTCCCTGCAACTAATAAAGCAACAAAACTGAGCGTTTGCATCGCAAGTCCCATTCCGACAATCTTTCTCTCGGAATAAGAATCAGACAACCGACCAACAATCGGTGCAGCTACTGCTCCTGATAGTCCAAAAATCGCCAAAATTCCTGCTTCAAATGTTCCCCAATGGTACACCGGACTACTGATATAAAAAATCAATGTTGACCAAAAAATCGAAAAAGTTCCAAACATAAAAAAGCCACTAATAGACGCTTCTCTCAATAAGCGTTGTGTTTTCACTAAATAAGGTAAACTTTTTAAGGAATCAAGATACGATACAGATGAAGTTGTTTTTATTTGCGTTCTTGGCATTTTCCAATACAATAATCCGGTCAAGATAGCCACTAACACTAAAGCAAAAAGATAAATCATCCGCCAAGAAAAGAGGCTTGCTACAATGCCCGAAACCGTCCGTGAAAGTAAGATCCCCACTAATAAACCGCTTAACAAGGTCCCCATCACTTTTCCTCTAGCCTTGGACCCTGCCAATACTGCTCCATAGGGAATAATGATTTGGGGCACGATCGATAATAAGCCGATCAAAAAAGAAGCACACGCAAATAATGTAAATGACGGTGCAAAAAAGGCCGCTAATAATGAAATCGCAGAGAGTGCAGCCATTCGGATAATCAGCTTCGGACGATCGACTACATCCCCTAATGGCACCAAAAACAACAAACCTAACGCATAACCAAGTTGAGTCAACATCGTCAAAATACCAATTGCACTTGTGCTAACCGATAAACTGGCTGCCACTTTCGTACCAATCGGTTGGATATAATACATATTCGCTACTACCACGCCACAAGTAATTGATAAGAGCAAAATCAGTGAAGAAGTTAACGTCGTTTTTTCATTTTTATCCATTTATTTCCCTCATTTCCTTTATTAGTTTACAACTTCTTAGAAAAATTGGGAATAGGAAAGTTCAGTGTTTTACTACTTTATGAAACATAAGTTATCGTGAAATTAAAATAAAAATGAATCTTAAAAGTATAGAACGAAATCAAAGGGATATTTCTTTTAATCATTGATAATATCAATTATTTTACATGTCGTTTTCTACGATCCTTGTAAATAATTACCACTAGAAGTGTCAAAATAAGGACACTAGCTACTAACAACAAAGCCGTCTTACTATAGCCATGAAATAACGCTTCGCCTCCACAAGCATAAAGAATCGAGGAAGGAATCACGCCAATCACGATTGATAAAATGATGTCACGAATTTGTAGATTTAACGTCATCGCTGCAAAGTTGATAACGGAAGAAGGGATCACAGGAACCATGTACCCCACCATTACGCCAATTTTGGGATGTTTCATATTGCGGATCGCTGTTACCCAGCGATTGGATTTTTTTGAATGATCAAACAGCTTTAAATGTTGCATCAAAAAAATCGATAACATATTCCCAAAAGCATTACCAGAGACATTGATTAAAGTTCCTAGCAACGGACCATAGCTTAAACCTACCAATACACCGATGACAGAAGTAGGGATACCTGGAACAGCACACATCACGCTGATCAGTAATATCAAAAAGAGCGCTGTCCGAAAGCCATGTGATCGAATCTGATCCAGTAATGCTTGTCGACTGGTCTTGGGATCCAAAAACATTTGGATATCCGTCTGATACTCCAAATATAAACGATAACCAATAAATAGAATCAAAAGGAGTCCAATAATGATTAAGAAAACACGTAGTTTTTTTGTTTTCATTTTTTCACCTGCCTAAAATAATCCATCTTCTATTAGAGTATCACAAAAATAACTATGAGTCTTTTTTATTCATTTTACGCTTTTTATCACATTGGTAATTATTCAGAAGTATGAGAAAAAGAGTCTGGGGAATCACTTTAAAAACGGGTAAACGGTATTCAAAGAGCTGACCTTAGGCGATAAGTCAAAAAATCTCAAAACATGGGCAGCTGTTTCAAAAAATTCTTTCTTATTGTCATTGGAGCTACCCGATACTCTCACAACCTCATTTCCACGGTATTCCAAATTCTATCAGAAAATAAGCCGTAGAACACCAAAAATAGGGGATGCTATTTTTGGATTCTCCGGCTTATTTCTCAGAGCTAGACACTTCTGTCACAGCCTCTTCTGTTCATTTATTTTCCTTTTTTATGTGTTCGAAAAAGTCTTTTTTTATCGTTAATCTGGCAAAGAAAATAACCAAAAGGATTCCTAAGATAATTAGATAGGGTATAAATGTAAGTGTTATTTCTTCTAACCCAAAATGATCGAATATTTTTTTTAATAAATAATCACTCAAAAAAACGAGAAAAAGCACACGAAATGTTCCCCAACCTTTCTCATTTGGTAGCATCTCAACCATACCGACAACAACAATAGGTACTCTAAAATAAATTTCATTGAGAATAAATGAGTGATGCCCTTTCAAAATGAATTCTACACTTCCTATTAAAATAAACAATACAAGAAATACACCTATTATATATCTGGAATCGAACTTTTTCATCATTACACCTTACTTACATTGTTTTATATTCTGTCCCAATAAAAACAGTCTGCGAATCATTCCACATTTCCCGAACGTATAATCCAATCCAACCGTTCCCATTTGTATCTAGTGCTGCTGCAATAGCCTCTCCAGTACTTAATCCTTTTGCCCCCATATATCCTAGTAACAAATCAGCTGCTTTTGCAGTAATACCAAAAACATTTGCTGTAAATGCAACTACTGCTCCTACTGAAAGATCAGTAAGGAATGAAAAAAGATTTGTTCCTACCGCAATATTAGTATATCTCCAAGGCGTATAATAATATCTTGGACTAATATTGATAGGATTTGTACTCTCATCAATTGTAGCATACGCAAAATGCTCTGTGTTTACAACATAGTTGCCATCATACCCTTTTATTGTTTTTTCAACAATTACTTCTTTATCTGTTCTTTTCACGGCTAAAATTTCCGAAGTGGTAGGGTTTGAAATTTCAGTAGCTACAGCATTTAAATTTTCATCTAACAACTGACTGATTTTAGTATCACCATCATAAGAAACATTTACACTAAATTTCGGATTTTTATTTGCAACCGCATCAGTAAATAACTTGGATTCTGGTAAATCATTAATCTTATCAACTTTTGTTCCAATTTCAGCTGCAAATACAGTACTATTCAATCCTAGCACTGGGGAGACAGAAGTTGCAACTAACATAAGAGTTGCCGAAGATAACACCGCTATTTTTTTTATATTCATATAACTTACCTCCAATATTATATTCTGTTATTTTAACCTTTTTCATAGGAAGCGCTTTCTATGTTAACTACATTAAAACACATTTTTATTTAATTTGTTAAATAATTTATGTTTTTTAATAGAAGATGTTATGTTTTGTAACTTTAAATCTTTATTTATATATTATTTATACATTATTTTCTCTAAAAAATAACATTTTTTACTTTAAAATAAAAAAATTAAATAATTCTATTTATCCTAGTCAAACTAAATTTATTGGAGAAAAAATATATTCAATACAAAAATACCAAACATAACACGTTTAAATATTTCGATAATACAGAAATCACCGAATATGATATTAGAAAGAACAAAAAGAAGCTTTTCTTCTTTCTGTTCCAGTTATTATAAGATTTCACTATAGCAACATCATTTGACAAAGAGCCAAAAAAAGTACCGCAATCCTAAGTGAACAGGATTGCGGTACTCGAATCATTAAATAAAATTATTTAACAGTTACAGATGCGCCAACTTCTTCAAGTTTAGCTTTTAATTCTTCAGCTTCTTCTTTAGATACGCCTTCTTTAACTGGTGCAGGAGCTCCGTCAACTACAGCTTTAGCTTCTTTCAAGCCTAAGCCAGTTGCTTCACGAACTGCTTTGATAACTTTAACTTTTTGGTCTCCAGCTGCAGTTAATTCTACAGTGAATTCTGTTTGTTCTTCAGCAGCAGCAGCGCCACCAGCAGCAACTGCAGCTACAGGAGCAGCAGCAGATACGCCAAATTCTTCTTCAATAGCTTTAACTAAGTCGTTAAGTTCTAGGATAGTTGCTTCTTTTAACTCAGCAACAATGTTTTCAATGTTCATTGCCATTATAATTTCCTCCGTTTTAGATGTTCGTATTTTTATTTATGCTATGCGGCTATTAAGCTGCATCTCCATCTTCTTTGTCTGCCACTGCTTTGACAGCGTAAGCCACGTTGCGGACTGGCGCTTGTAGTACAGATAGCAACATAGATAGAAGTCCTTCGCGGTTTGGCAATTTTGCCAATGCTGTGATTTCTTCCAATGAAGATACTTTACCTTCGATGATACCGCCTTTGATTTCTAATGCTTTTGCTTCTTTAGCAAATTCGTCCATGATTTTCGCTGGTGCTACAACGTCTTCGTTACTAAATGCAACGGCTGTAGGTCCAGTGAATACTTCGTCTAAGCCTTCTAATCCAGCTTTTTTAGCGGCACGTGAAAGGATTGAGTTTTTGATAACTTTCATTTCTACGTTTGCATCACGAAGTTGTTTACGTAAACGAGTCACTTCATCAACAGTTAAACCACGGTAGTCAACTACGACTACAGAAGCTGCTGCTGTAAATTTTTCGCTCACTTCATCAACGATTGCTGCTTTTTTTGCGATAATTGCTTCACTCATTTTTGAGTTTCACCTCCTGAATTTTGATGGAAGAGTTTTTACACTTGATCATTGACCAAGTATTGTTCATCATCTACTCACTTCGTTCTTAGTGATTCACAATAAAAAAACTCTATGCCACCGTAGACATAGAGGGACTATTGAAAGTATTCAATAAACGTCCTCGGTAGGAAATTAAGGCTACGCCACCTACTGTCTTCGGTACAAGTTAATTATTAACCTCAACTAGCTTAGCATGCTAAACTAGTTGAGTCAAGAATTATTTTTCAGTTGGATCAATCAACGTTCTAATTCAAGAATTAGAAAGAAGCTTGGTCTACATGGATACCAGGTCCAAATGTTGTTGTAACTGTGATATTTTTCATGTATTGACCTTTAGCTGCTGATGGTTTAGCTTTCACTAATACATCATGGATTGTTGCAAAGTTTTCAACTAATTTTTCATTGTCGAATGATACTTTACCGATTGGTACATGGATGTTTCCAGCTTTGTCTACGCGGTAAGTAACTTTACCAGCTTTTACTTCGTTAACAGCTTTTGTTACGTCCATTGTTACAGTACCTGTTTTAGGGTTTGGCATTAAGCCTTTAGGTCCTAAAACACGTCCTAGACGACCAACAGTTGCCATCATATCAGGTGTAGCAACAACTACGTCAAAGTCAAACCATCCGTTTTGGATTTTTTGAACCATGTCGTCGTCACCAACGAAATCTGCACCAGCTGCTTCAGCTTCTTTTGCTTTGTCTCCTTTAGCAAAAACTAAAACAGTTTGTGTTTTACCAGTTCCGTTTGGTAATACTACAGCACCACGAATTTGTTGGTCTGCTTTTTTAGGGTCTACGTTCAAACGGTATGCAACTTCAACAGTCGCGTCAAATTTTGCAATGTTTGTTTCTTTTGCTAAAGCTACAGCCTCGGCAACAGGATAAACTTTACTTGAATCAACTTTTTTTAATGCGTCTTGCATTTTTTTGCTCTTTTTAGCCATTTTGGTTCCTCCTTGATTGTGGTTATAACGGTTGTACCTCCCACGTGTTCTATATCTTTCAATACAGAGCCAACTGAGAAGCTACTTTCTTAGGGTGTAGCGATTATTCTACAGTGATCCCCATGCTTCGTGCAGTTCCTTCAACCATGCGCATAGCTGCTTCGATGTCAGCTGCGTTTAGGTCTTCCATTTTTAATTCAGCGATTTCTTTTACTTGATCGCTAGAAACTTTAGCAACTTTAGTTTTGTTTGGTTCGCCTGAACCTTTATCGATTTTTGCAGCTTTTTTCAATAATACTGCAGCTGGTGGTGTTTTTGTAACGAATGTGAATGAACGGTCTTCGTATACAGAAATAACAACCGGAATGATTAAACCTGCTTGATCAGCTGTACGAGCGTTGAATTCTTTAGTGAATCCCATGATATTGATACCCGCTTGACCTAGTGCAGGACCTACTGGTGGAGCTGGAGTTGCTTTACCTGCAGGAATTTGCAATTTAACGATTTTTTCTACTTTCTTTGCCACGAGACATACCTCCTTAAGTCCGTGATGTGGTTAATTGGAGATGCATATTTCTCCTCCCACGTTTTCACTCATAATCCTTCGATTATCAGTCAAAATAATGCATATGACAATGCACACTGATACAGTATAGCAAATATATTCTTTTTTTCAAGATTTTTTTCTGATAAATGTTTAATTTATTGCTTGAACCTCTAAAAAAAAACTAAAAATCAACTAGAAGTCCCCCTCATCTTCCTTCTTTTGTGATACACTTACGCTGAAAAGAAAACAAGCGAAAATACATAAGGTATCACTACCGCTCACTCATTAGTAATTTAGAAATTTCTGCTTTCTTCTATTTAAAAATATAAAAATATTGTTCGATATATTTTCATAGCTATCATTGATGCGTTCCTTAGATTAATGCACGCTTGTGAAATATTTATTTAATTTAACTAATGTTGTTTATGTTTCAAAAATGATGAGGAAACGAGTAAGCGAGCTATACACAGTTCACTTACTTTTGCTGGGGTGTTTATCTATTTTAAAGAGGTGGAAAAATGAAAGAATTAAGATATCGTAGTGTTTTTGACATTATTGGTCCAGTCATGATCGGTCCAAGCAGCTCTCACACTGCTGGAGCTGCTCGAATCGGCAAAATCGTCCGTAGTATTTTTGGGGAACAACCAGATTCTGTGGATATCTATCTTTATGAATCATTTGCAAAAACCTATCGGGGACACGGAACAGACATCGCCTTAGTTGGTGGTTTGTTAGGCATGGAACCAGATGATGAGCGTCTGGCAGATTCACTGCAGTTAGCTTATGAAGCAGGAATGGAAGTTCTCTTTGTGCCTAAGGGTGAAAAAGCAGAGCATCCTAACTCCGTTAAACTATTGTTGAAAAAAGGAAAACGGAAACTTTCAGTCACTGGTATCTCGATTGGTGGCGGAAATATCCAAATCTTGGAATTAAACGGCTTCAAAATCTCATTAAGCATGGGAACACCGACCTTTATCATCGTTCATCAAGATGTACCTGGGATGATTGCTAAAGTAACGAATATCCTTTCAGAAACAAATACAAATATCGGTACAATGACTGTTACACGAGAATCAAAGGGTGAAAATGCCATTATGATTATCGAAGTAGATGATCCACAAGTAGATGACACTATAAGTAAACTAACGCAATTACCGAAGATCGACAGCGTTAATTATTTTGATTAAAGGAGGAAGAAAGATGTTTTTCTCTATTGAAGAGTTGGTTCGCCAAGCAGAAAATTATCCTAGTGTCGCAGAATTAATGATTGCTGTTGAAATGGATATAAGTGGTCGTCCACGAGAACAAATCATTGCAATCATGGAAAAAAACCTCAGTGTCATGGAACAATCCATCGCTGAAGGAAACGAAGGTGTAACGTCTGTGACTGGAATCACTGGCGGTGATGCCCAAAAACTAGCTCGTTACTTAAAAGAAGCCGACTTTTTAAGTGGTGAAACCATTTTGTCAGCAGTCCGCAATGCTATTGCTGTCAACGAAGTAAATGCAAAAATGGGATTGATTTGTGCCACACCTACAGCGGGAAGCGCTGGTGTTGTACCCGGCGTCCTCATGGCTGTCCGTGACCGATTGTCGTTGACCCACGAACAACAGATTGAGTTTCTTTTTACCGCTGGCGCCTTTGGATTAGTCATTGCCAATAACGCCTCCATCAGTGGTGCAGAAGGCGGATGCCAAGCAGAAGTAGGTTCAGCAAGTGCAATGGCCGCTGCCGCTCTTGTCTGTGCAAAAAATGGTACGCCCCATCAAGCAGCCCAAGCTATCGCAATTACGCTGAAAAACATGATGGGTCTGATTTGTGATCCTGTCGCAGGCCTCGTTGAAGTCCCTTGTGTTAAAAGAAACGCCCTTGGCTCTTCTCAGGCGTTCATTTCGGCAGATATGGCATTAGCAGGAATCGAAAGTGTCATCCCACCAGATGAAGTCGTCGCAGCGATGTATCAAGTAGGTCGGCAAATGCCAGCCATCTTTAAAGAAACAGCTGAAGGTGGCTTGGCGGTGACACCAACAGCAAAACGTTTAACAACCGAACTCTTGAATCACTAACAATAGTTTCATTATAAAAAATGAATAGTTATCTGTTTCATGTGAGGGTGTGTTGATTTCCCTCATCTTGAGTAATAAAAAGAGGCTCTTTTAAAATCGTTTTTCGCATTTTAAAAGAGCCTTTTTTTATTGTCAAAGAGTATTTCTATTTATAAGCCGTCGTAAAAACACATGATTTACACCCCCTTGCTCATGTTTGCTCATTATAGAAGAACTTTTTTTCTTTTTTTTGGAAAAATAAGGTGTTAGCGAACATTCATTTTCAAATAAAACGCTTTCTTTATTTTGTACACTTGTGGTATCAAATTAAAGGAGTGATAAAAAATGAAAAACAAAAAATTAACTTGGGGCTGTTGGTGGCTTGTCCTCTCTCTTTTGTTTACCACGATACTTCCGCCTAGCATCACGGCTTTTGCTACAGAACAAACACTTCAAGCCGCACGTAAAGAAGCGACAGTGCCTTTCACGTTGCCTAATACGCTTTCGCCACTCGAAGAACCACAAAAAATAGCAGAAATAGAAAAACTTACCTTTCAAAAAGGCTTCTCTTCGTTAACGAGTCAGCGAAACGTATTTGATAATTTGATCTTAAATGACTACTTAGATTTAATGTATGGCCCAGCGTTCCTACCGTTAAGTACTCGTTTCAATCTCGCACCGATCGCACCAATTATTCAAGCGGTCACCTTAGCAGAGTTTACTACCCCGTATCTCAAACCCGGTGCACAAGAAACCGCCCTTAGTCAAGCTTATCGTCTCACACAAAAGAAGTTGTTACGACATACCCTTGCTGTTTTTGACGAAATCATTGATCATCCAGAAAATCCTACCGATTTAGACGAATTTAGCAAAATGGAAATGGCTAGCTGGATTGCTTTACAAAACCAATTTATCGATTACTTAAATGTCAGTCCCGATCTGTCAGGCTATCAACTCATCAAAACCAAAGAAAAATTGACTTTTCGACCAAAAACAACTGATGGATAAAGTTTATTAGTTTATCTAGAGAATTCGATCAATAATTACTACCCCGGGAACATCAAAATTCCACCTAGGATCGGCTCATTACAAGAAATCACGTTTGTTCCTTCGATGTGGACCGATAAGCAAGTGAATGCTACTTTTGCATTTACTGCCTATGATCATGAGAAACAAACCTACAATAACTACAGTTCTAATACGATCAATATTGCCATCGAAACAGATTTTGCTACCTTCCTTAACCAAATGGACACACCTGAGACCGTACTACAGTTCTTTTTGAATCATGCAACCGTTCAAATAGGTGCGATCCCACCAACCGATGTCGATACCGTCAATCGGACAGGAAAAGACATCACCGGAGCAATGATCAAGGAACGAGATCAGCTGATTAACCAATTTCCCGAAACATTTCATACCAATTTCTTTCGAATCGTTGCCCAAGCCAACGGACAGGATTTAGTACTCAATCGAGAAGGTATGTTCGTTTATCGCGGGACACAAACCGTTGTGCCGATGGAACAAATCACGATCGGCTATAACCAACAAGTCATCTATTCTTTACGGAAAGTCCAGAAATTTTTTGGTATTTACGCTACATACTATGCATTAGCTGATGGCTTTTATGACGAGGAACGAACCGATGCCTTACCTAAAACCTTAAATGACGACACGGTAAATATCTTAGAAGAGATTGGTGGCAACGTCTTAAGGAACCTACCGAATTACGAAAATACCGAATTGCGCATCAAGCAATCCGAGATGAAAATTGAACCACTGGATGTGCTTTTAGTGGCGATGTGTCTGCCGTGGAGTGAGATGCGTTCCTTATTGACCACGGTCGAACGAGGAGAACTCCTCGGAGCGGTTGAAGTTGAAGAAGCACAAGTAAAAACGATTCTAGCAGTAGAAGAAGAAGCCCTTCTCAAAGGGTGCCCGAATAAAAGTATTGTAGAAAAGATCCAGCCTACAAAATATTTTAAACGGAAAACCCTCAATCATCTATCTGGCGAGGTCAAACCAGGAAAAAATGGTGTTCCTGATCTGTCAGGTGCGCATTCAAGACACCCAGATTTTTATAGAAAAGAAAGCGGCATTATCTACGAACCAGTCGGGAAAGTAACAGAAGGTATGCCTTATGAAGCAAAAGTAAAATATGCGGGGGAATACAAGAAAGCTAATTCTACTGTTTTTCCCGATGATTGGGGTGCAGAAAAAATCATGCAAGAAGTCGAACAAATCATTTCCGAAACGACCTTTAATGGCACCGGAAATAAACCATTCAGCGGAAAAGCAAGCAACGGTCTTTTTGAGATCCAAGGTCATGTCAATATCAAAGAAAATGGAAAAATAACGATTTCCACCGTCTATCCTCTTGTAAAAAAATAGAAAAAAGTTGGGACTTTGCTTACTCTAAGTCCCAACTTTTTTGATAGCGTCTTATTTCTGTTTGAAAATCTGCAGGAGTATATAAATGTCGCCAATAATAGTAGTTATAAAGGCTAAATTTATTCATTATTCTTAGGATTTCTTCCGTAAATTCTTGAGATAGTCCTAAGTATTCCCTGCTAGGGATTCCTCCTCTAAAATAGTCCCCATGGTACCCATAACCTAAGGAATAAGGGGTTGAAGCATATAAAATCGTATCCTCATAATAGACGGTATACTCTGTATCTGCTAGCCCCGCTCGTGGATCATCAGGATCATCCTCTTCTGGATCAAAAGGACACTCGGATAAAAACAGCCCATCTTCTGGGCCAAAATCAATAAAGTCCTCATGGTAGACCACGGACAAGTGCGGATCAAGCTCAGCTAATTCTTGAGCCATTTGTTCTGTGATTCGTCGGACAAATTCAGGGTCTCGTTGTTTTGGATCAATAAAAAGGAGTGTGCGCGCCTCGTTATTTGTTTTTTCGGGGATCAAGGATACTCTACTATTGATTTTATTGATTTCTGCTTGAAATTGGGTTACTGAATAAAGATCCCGCCAGTAATGAAGATTTTGGATCTGATAATCATGGATGAGCGATAAAATCTCAGGATCAATACGTCTCATCAAAGACCAAAAGGGATCTTTATCTCTCCCTTTTCTCGTATAAGTTTTATCTATGACCTCACTATACGGTGTGATCACATAAATAGGAAACCCATTTAATCTCAAAACATATTCATAATAAACAAAGTGTTCCATTGGATGATTCGGCACTCGTGGATCCCAATAAAGTGGAGCTAATTGGGGAAACACTTCTGGGCCATAATCAACAAAATCATCAAAATGTTCTAGTGTTAATCGTTCATCTATGACTTGGAATTTTTTAGTTAGCTTGGCGGTCATTTCTTGAATATCTTTTTGTGGTCTTCGTTGAGGATCAGGGAAAAAAACTCTCATGCTCATTTACTCCTTTCGCTAGCTTCTATCTTTTATTATTTCATAGAAAATGCTGAAACACGGGTACATTTTTCCTTATTTTTCGAAAAAAAAGTTCCTTAGAGGTTGAGCTAAAAACATTTATTATCCAAAGATTAGAAGGAAATTCTCGAAGGCGCTACTTTTGCATCTCTGTTTATTCGTTTTTATACATGCTAAAGAGCTCGGGACGACCTTTTTGTCCCAAGCTCAGCGACTATCGAATAATTAGAGGTTACTGGACTGATCTTCGTAACAAGCGCTACTTTTCTAAAAAATAGAAAGCGACTGAAAATCCAACATGCCATTCCTGCCGATTGTCATAGTTTTTTTTATGTTATATCGATAGTTAAAAAATATATTTATAGATATTTATATACTTTAACAACCTGTTTTTTTCATTAGTCGATGTTCCAAAGAAACTGGCGCGTGAGGGCATCAACTTCTTTATTCTCATGAAGCATACTATGCGTTACGTTCTCCCCTGTGATCACTTTTTCTTCCACTTGATTTCCATGTTGCTTCAATAACGCATACACTGCTAAAGCGCTGCTTAATGGCACCGTCCCATCACTTAAATCCGTCTCACTCACTTGTCCTGCAATCAGCAGGATTTGTGTAGTGGTTGGCACATTGCCAATAAGTCGTTGGTAGTCTTGATAACGACTAGAAGCTATCGCTGGACCATTAGCTAATTCATCGCTGATACTTTGCCCATTATTTTCTTCAAAGTCATTGAATGGTGCGGCAATTGCCACGAATTTATCCACTTTAGGCAACGTTTGATCTTGTCCATAAGTAGCTAAATACCGAAGACCACTGACGCCCCCCATCGAATGTCCTACCAGATTCACTTGATTGATTCCATACGTCTGTTGCAAATAACTTAAGCAGTCTTTGATCCATTCTGTTTGGTTCCATTCATTATTTTTATTATCTACAAATAGAACTTGGATCATTGGATTATCTGCTTCTTTTGAAAGTTCTCCTTCTGCCTGTACATTGCCATTGACATCAACCGTCAATGTTAATTCTTTTTTCCCACTCTCTGATGATTCCAGGCGCTGGATCATTCCTTTGAATGAATTAACTGTCCCACTATATCCATGGAAAAACAAAGTAGGGGTAGTCGATTGCGTTTCCTTTTCTTTCGTTGCTTGCGTTGTTTCAACTGTCTTAGCAGCTTCAGACGACTGACTTGTTTCTTTTGTCTGACAGCCACTTATAAAAAGAACACTGATCATCAATAAAAAGCCGACGATTCCAGACTTTCTCCAATTTTTCATTGTTTCTCCTTTCTAATTTGATCGATCCTCTGACTAGCATTCTCAATTTTCCACTGACAAATCGGCTCAAATTCCCAACCTATATTAGTGGTTATTCGTGAACGACTTGAAAAAATAAACCGAAATATTGCAAAAATAGGTTAAACAATTTTTGCAAATCTCGGTTTCAATCTTTTAGTCGTGATGCTATCTGATCGTCGCATGGATTTCTATTTAAAAATCCATCCTCAGATAGTTGAATACTTAGTCGATTTTATCTACTTGTTCAAAATCAAGTTCAGTACTTGTTTCACGACCAAACATATCAATATTAACTTTTAGTTTTTCTTTTTCTTCATCTACTTCAGTTACTTGACCTTCTAAGCCTGCAAAAGCACCTTCGATGATCTTGATTACTTCGCCAACTTCGATCTCTAGATCTGTTTGACGAAGACTCATACCGATTGAACGTAAGATGTGACTTACTTCTTCTGGCAATAATGGAGCTGGCTTACTACCTGCACCATGTGACCCTACAAATCCTGTTACACCAGGTGTATTACGTACAACATACCAAGAAGCATCTGTCATAATCATTTCTACTAAGACATAACCAGGAAATGTTTTATGAACGATTTCTTTTTCTTTTCCGTTCTTTACTTCTTTCTCAGTTTCTTCAGGAACAACTACACGAAAAATAAAGTCAGCCATTTTCATACTTTGCGCACGTGATTCGATATTTGCTTTTACTTTGTTTTCATAACCAGAGTATGTATGTAGTACATACCAATTTTTTTCAAAAGATTCCATTAAAGGCTCCTCATTTCGTTGTAAAATAAAAAAACCCCAGTTTCCCGAAGTTTTTCTTCACGTTGATTATAGCACGATATCCTTGCTTTTACTAGCGACTTATTTTAGTAAGTAAGCAAATAAGCTTTGGATCGCTGTGTCCATTACGAAAAACATCACACCAAAGATAATTGATGTTTCAATGACAACTAGTGTGTCTTTGCGTAATTGTTTGCCACTAGGCCAAGTCACTTGTTTCATTTCATCTTTTACACTTTTAATGAATTTCATTGCGGGCCCTCCTGTCCTCTATTTTGTTTCTTTATGTAATGTGTATTGATTACAATATTTACAAAATTTATTGATTTCCAAACGTTCGCCACTTTTTCCTTCACTAACCGATTTGGTATAGTTTCTAGAACCACAAACGGAACAAGCTAATGCTGCTTTCTTCTTTGCCATCCGCTCCTACCTCCTCACTGAAAATCAAAATTATACTCATTTACAGTATCATGGAAAAGATTTTCTGTCAATTCGAGATTGAATAACCTATTGTTTTATAATTAATTATGATATGATTAATTTGAAATTAAGTAAAAATGAGATACATGGAGGTAACTTTATGCTACTAAAAACACTCGTATATAAGAAAAAAGATTTAACAACTGTCACAGAAACTAGTACCTTGGAAGAAGCCTTAGCGATTCTAGAATCCTCTGGTTATCGTTGTGTGCCAATTTTAGATGCTTCAGGAAATATTTTCCGTGGAAATATTTACAAAATGCACATTTATCGTCACAAAGCGAATGGTGGAGATATGACTTTACCCGTCACCCACCTCTTGAAAAATGCAACAAAATTCATTTATTTAGATACTTCATTCTTTAAAATATTTTTTACGATCAAAGAGTTGCCTTATATTGCTGTTCTTGACAATGACAATCATTTCTACGGTATTTTGACCCACAGTACATTGCTAAACATGCTTTCACAATCTTGGAGCGTAGAACAAGGCAGCTATGTTTTAACGATTGCTTCTACTGGAAAACAAGGAGATTTAGCTACGATCGCTAAAATCATCGCAAAACATAGTAGTATCGCAAGTTGCATCACTTTAGACATTGAAAAAGAAGAATACATCCGTCGTACACTGATCACGTTACCTGCACATACAGATCAAAAAGTTTGCGACACGATCGTGAACCATCTTGAAAAGAAAAATTACAAAGTGATCGAAATCGAAAATTTACAAAACCCTGAATAAATGTGTAAAGGATCAGTCAACTTTACGACTTTACGATAGAAAAAAACATACTAAGATTAGCGGATAGAACCAATAACGGTTGGTTCTATCCGCTAATTTTTCAGAAATAAAAACAGTAGCTAAAGATGAATTTCTTTTAACTACTGTTATCCCTTTTTATAAATATATTTTAACTGATTAACAGGTTTTCCTCTATCTACCTATTGATCGCTATACTCTTTTTTCAAAGTCTAGGGAACGATCCAAGTAATACATCAATGGTGCAGAAATAGCCATAATGATGAACTCACTCAAAGCTAGCGTACCGTAAGTTGTCCAAAATGCTTGTCCACCAGTTGGTACCAACATGTACGCAATCAATCCCATACTAATTGTAAAGAAAAGCGTATTTAATGCTAATCTTATTTTGACATTCTTTACTTTATTTTGTAGTAAAGCAGTCAACCCCAATGAAATCAAGGTTTGTCCCCCACCATAGACCACATCTAATATACCAAAACCAAAAAATGCGTTATAGACAATGACGCCACCTAACACGCCCCAAAGTAATTTCCGGTTGAAGACTACTAAGTGATTCAAGCTTTCAGAAATACGAAATTGAATAGGTCCAGAAGAGACTGGTGCCACTAAAATCGTAAGTGCCAAATACAAAGCCATAATGATTCCATTTACTACAACGACCATCAATCGTTGGCGTTCCATCGTTTTTTGCATAAAATATTCCTCATTTCTCCTAGTTTTTTTAATGCGGGATGGTTGATGAACCGCAGCTGTCATAAGCAAGGATTCATTATAGCAGATATCCCCGCGATTTGAAACTGCTCCTACAAAAAACGTTCTCTAAATATAAGTCTTTTGCTTCCATGCTATTTATTCAAATCAGGGTGAACTTTACCTCTTATTTATGCACGGTGCTTTTTCAAAATTCCTCTTCTCTGCTATAATAGCCAAGGATAAAAAATAATGTTTGTTTTCTTAGTATCGCTAAGACACAAACCATGTAAAATTAACGATAGAAGTTTCAGTTGCTTGTTCACTAAATGACTAAGCAAAAAATAGTTTGATCATTTTTTCTATTTTAATGAATGAGTGGAATGAGTGAGATTTACTCATCTTCTGAATCAGATGCAGGAGGTAAAAATGAATTTCCATTATTACTTATTGATCAATCCAGCTGCTGGAAGTGGTGCTGGTAAAAAAGTAGCAGAAAAAATGATTCCGCTATTTGCCGAAAAACAGCTTCACTATTCGATCCAATACAGTGAGTATCCAGGGCATGATGCTAAAATTGCCGAAGAATTAGCGAAAGAAACATTAGTTGAATGGACAGACGAACCACAAGAAAGCGAGTCTGAATTTCCCCTACTCGTGATCATCGGTGGTGATGGTACACTGCATCAAGTGTTAAATACCTTTTATCAACTAGATGTGGCATTTCCAGTAGCCTATATTCCCGCAGGCTCTGGCAATGATTTCGCTCGAGGGATTGGGTTACCTAGAAACGCCGAGAAAGCATTAGAAAATATCCTAAAGACGAACAAACCTCAAGAAATCAACCTCTTAACTTACGAGGAAAAAGTGAGTGACAAACAAGGTGTAGTAGTAAACAATTTTGGTATTGGCTTAGATGCGGCAATCGTCCATGCTACAAACCACTCTACTTCAAAAACAAAATTAAATAAATATAATTTAGGTTCTTTCGCTTACCTGTTCTCTATCCTACGTGTCTTTTTTTGGCAAAAAGGGTTTCCAATCTTAGTGGACATTGGCGGAAAACAAATCAGTTTTGACAAAGCTTTTTTATGTACTGCAACGAACCATCCTTATTTTGGCGGCGGTGTAGCGATTGCGCCGACAGCAGAAATTGCCAAGCCAACGATCGATCTAGTTGTTGTTGAACGAGTGAATTTATTCAAAATCTTGGGAATCATCTTCTTATTACTACAGAAAAAGCAAATGAAATCAAAAAATTTCCATCATTTTACTACTAGCAAATTGCGCATACTATCAACTGTTCCTCAGTATGGTCAAGAAGATGGTGAAGATAGCCAAAAACAACCTTTTGATTTGCAATTAGCTACCAAAAAGCAACTGTTTTGGTGTAACGTGTCACATTGATTTTGCCTATTTTATATACATTTTCTTCCATGGGGAAGATAACCCCATAAAAAGAGCTGGAGATATTAAAGAGACCGCAAAAGTCAGACTTGTTGGGCTAACTTTTGCGGTCTTTATCTATCTCTTGGCTCTTAAAAAATAAGTAACATTCTCATTAGGAGCGATTCAAGTGAGCCTGAGCCAAAACTTGCCTCAGGCTCTTCTACCTATCTCTAAAAACGGATAAACGGTGTTCAAACATCAGCTCCTTGAAATAAGCCTGAATTTTTCAAAACATGAGAAGCTGTTTCAAAAAATTCTTTCTTATTGTCATCAGAGCTACCCGATGTTTTCACGACCTCTGATTCACGGTGTTCAAAGAGCTGACCTTCGGCGATAAGTCAAAAATCTCAAAACATGGGAAGCTGTTTCGAGATTTTCACCCTTAATGCTCCTGTGATTACTCGTCGCAGTTTTTACTTGGTGAGCGCTCAGGTCAAGACACTCTTTTTACGACCTCTTGCTAAACGGCGTTCAAGAAGCAACTCCTCAACAATAAGCGATGATTTTCTAAAATATGAGGAGCTATTAAAAAAAATCCTCTCTTATTCGGAGCTAAACACTTCTTTCACAGCCTCTTGCTCCATCCCAATCATTGGATCAATCCACTGTTTTTCAATCGCTTCGGTTGTTAAAATATATGTTTTTGGTAGTTGCTCTGTTGGTGCTTCTTCCATCGATTTTGATTCGACAGACGTTTCGGTTGTGTCTTGTTCTACTGATAAAGTAAAGAGATCATCGCCAACATTTCCCTCCGTTGAATCTACGGCATTTTCTTGAGTGGCTTGTTGACTTGTCTCTGCTTTTACGGGATGAGCAGTTTCTCCCGCCTTGGTATAATTTCCTTCTTCAAAAGGATCATTACCTACAAGGGAATCTTCATAAGCGACAAGCTTCGTCCGTGTAACAAGACTCATACTGTCATTTTCTTCGATCCGCTTCTTCAATGTCGTCATTCGACTAGCCGATTCATTCGCAACGCAGGTAACGTACGCTTGTTCTTCTCCAAGTAGAATCAATAGTTCTTTACTTCTTGTGACAGCCGTGTAGAGAAGATTTCGTTGCAACATCCGTTGGTACTGATGAACCATCGGCAAAATGACCATCTTAAATTCGCTTCCTTGAGATTTATGGATCGAGCAACAATAAGAAAGGGTGATTTTATTCCATTCATTGCGTTTGTAAGTCACTTCATTCGCATCAAATTGAATCACTAATTCATCCACTTTATCTTCTGAATCTTTCGCTAACACGATCCCCGTGATCTCACCCATATCACCATTAAACACATTGAGTTCAGGTGTGTTCACTAATTGTAATACTTTATCACCGATTCGATAAACAGTCTCATTCCAGTGGACTTCTTTCCGCCCTGCACCTCCAGGATTAAAAATCGACTGCATCATTTTGTTTAACGCATCGATTCCAGCTGGTCCACGGTACATTGGCGCCAAGACTTGGATATCTTGTGCAGTGAAGCCTTTATTTTTGGCTTTTTCAACAATCTTTGCGATTAAAGGTTCGATACTATAGGCATCGCTTCGAAAGAAAGAACGATCTTTTTGGTTTTGCAAAAAATCACTTGGTAAATGACCTTCTTTGATTTCATGAGCAAGGGGGATAATACTCGATCCGTCTCCCTGCCGATAAATTTGATTCAATTCCACTTTCGGGATTTGGTCAATTCCTAATAAATCATGCAAGACTTGTCCCGGTCCGACAGAAGGTAATTGATCTTTATCTCCTACTAAAATCACTTGCATGTTGGTAGGGATGGCTTTAAATAGCGTATTAGCTAGCCATGTATCGACCATCGACATTTCATCGATGATCAACAACCCACCTTCTAATTCTTTCGTACTTACTGAAGGAGATTTTTCTCGACCATTCAAACCTAGTAGTCGATGGATCGTGCTGGCAGGTAATCCTGTCGTCTCATTCATTCGTTTGGCTGCTCGACCAGTTGGTGCAGCCAGTAGAATCGGAAAAATTTCTTGGGTATATTTGTTTGGATCTAATTCTAAGCCATTTAATTCTGCAAACAAGTTGACGATCCCATTGATAACTGTTGTTTTCCCTGTGCCGGGACCCCCAGTTAAAATAAATAAAGGTGATCGGATTGCTTCCGAAATTGCTTTTTCTTGCGATTCTCCATATTGGATACCAAATATTTTTTCAATTCGCCGAATGTTTTTCTGCACTTCTTTTTCGTCATAGTTGATTTCTTTTTTTCGACTAAGTAACCGTTGAATCGAGTTACCGATCCCCCATTCTGAGAAATACAGACTATTTTCATAGAGATTGGTTTCTTCTTGTTGGATCTTACCTTCTTCCACAAGTTGAATAATGACCGTCGCCACTTGATCAGGTTGGATCTCGATTGGTCGACTGGTTTCCAAAATTTTGATTGTTTGATGAAGAAGCGTTTCAGCTGGTACATATGTATCGCCAGTTTGAACAGCATGTTGAAAAATCTGATGTAAAACTGCAGCTCGAATCCGTCTTGGTGAATCAGCCGCGATCCCTAATTGTTCTGCAAGATTATCTGCTCTTTTAAATCCGATCCCTTCCACATCTTCGACTAACTGATAGGGATTTTCCTGGATGATATCTAAAGCTTCATTTTTATATGCTTGATAGATACTAAAAGCTAACTGACTACCAAAGCCATAACGATTCAAGCCCATGATCACTTGATCCATCCCATGGTTCAAACGAATCGTCTCAACGATCATATCTCTTTTGGCCTGATTCAAGCCTGCGATTTGTTCTAATACGGACGGCTCTTCGATGATTTTTTCAATCGCTTCTTCACCTAGTTGCTCCACGATCTTCTCAGCTGTTTTCTTGCCAATCCCAGGAAATTTTTCACTGGATAGATAACCCACGATCCCGTTGACTGTTGTTGGTTTCTCCTGCTCATAGCGTTCAACCTTTAACTGTCGCCCATATTTAGGATGATCGACTAATTCGCCGTAAAAACGATAAAGCTCATTTTCTTGGATCTCACCAAAGCTTCCAGTGACCACAATTTCTTTTTCACGATAGTCAGCTGTTGTTTCAGTGAGCCGAACCAACAGTACTTTATAAAAATTACTTGGATTTTGAAAAAAGATTGCGGCAACTGTACCAACAAAATAAGGCATTTCTTCTGGCTGCATCTTGCCGCCTCCTTTCCAATTAGAGTAATGGTTCTGGTTTTGTCTCTTTTCCTAAAAAGTCAATTTCGTTCCAAACTTTTAATTCATAAGGCAACAAATTGTTGGGTTCTCCTGTTTCTAAAATCGTCAAACTACTATTATATAAGCCACCCATTTCTCTTAGTTGACTCAGTTTTTTTCCTGTCAACCATTGGATCGCCGCAGTTAATGATGCCCCATGTCCAACAAACAAGATCGGTCCATCATGTAAAGCAACGGCATCAGCCACAGCTGTTTCAATACGAGTAATGGCACATTCGATCGCTTCTCCTTTAAAAGGTGTCGGATCATAACGATCTAAGTGGTTACGTAGATTGGGAAGGTTTTCCGGATAGCGTTCGTACATTTCATCAATTGATTGACCTTCTAATTCTCCTAAACCCAATTCTCTTAATTTATCAGTATAAATAATTTCGACTGGATGCGCTAATTCTTGGTTGATCCCTTCGGCTGTGTCACGGGCACGCTTAGCGGTACTTGAATAGATTGCTTTAAATGGTACATACTTCACTTTTTTACCAAATGCTTTGATTTCCTCATAGCTTTCAGGTAAAAGTGGTGAGTCGCCTTGGCTTCCTTGAAAACGGCGTTCGAGATTCCATTGTGTTTTTCCATGTCGGGTAAAATATAATTCCATTTATATCGGACTCCTTATAGGCTCATTTAGACAAAGATGATGCTACTATTTTATAAAATTTGTTCCTTAAAAACAAAGAACTCCTTCAATAAAAAGTCCTTGTGATTATTCGTATTGAATCAGAATACTTGATAAATGACCTCTTGATAAACGGTATTTTCCAAGTTGATTCTGTGCATTAAGTCTAAACCAAGTAAAACATGAAAAGCTGTTTTTCTTTGTTTCTCCTTAATGCTTGAATCAGAGCACTTGGAAAATGACCTCTAGTCTAGTTTATCATTTTCATAATGGTGCGTTAACTCTAAATTAGGAAATCCTTGTTGGCGCAATGCTTCATAGACGATCATTGCAGCCGTATTTGAGAGATTCAATGAACGGACATGTTCGTCATTCATTGGGATTCTTAAACATTTTTCTTCATTTTCACGCATAAATTCTTCAGGTAATCCTGTTGTTTCCTTGCCGAATAAAAAGAAATGGTCTTCTCCATCAGCAAAATTTTCGTCACTATATACTTTATGGGCAAACTTCGATACCAAATGAAGTTTACGTTCCCCTAAATAAGCCATATAAGCATCTAAATTTTGATGATAGGTAATATTGACATCGTTCCAATAATCCAATCCTGCACGTTTTAGATGTTTATCATCTGTTGAAAATCCTAACGGTTCAATCAAGTGCAAGGGCGTGTTGGTTGCTGCACAAGTTCGGGCAATGTTTCCAGTATTTGCTGGAATCAATGGTTCAAATAAAACGATATGGTTCATTAAGATCCATCCTCTCATCTATATGTTAACTAACTAGTAGTGATTTTGGCATAAAAAAAAACGTATCAACTCGGTGTCAGTCACTGCGAGTCGTTACGTTAGTGAAGCTCTTCTCACTAACTTTTATCAGAACAGGAACCTGATAAAAACCAATGAAAAAACAACTTGTCTTTACTATATCATCAACAAACTCTTTTTGCAACCTTTAGAAATGAATAATTTCATTGCAATCGTTTTCTCTTATTTCCTTTTAATAATTCTACGTCAATTGTAATCTTTTTCAAAGGATTCTGGTACACACGCTCTTTGACGTCTTGACTGACTTGCCATTCGAGCGGAGACATCGCTAACAAATCTTGCCGATTTTTTTCTGGGATATCAAATTCGTAGGTAACACGTTGACGTTCAGTCAATTCTAGGGACTCCGCAAACTTAGCCACCACTCGTTCATTTGAATACTGTTGTTTCTCAGGCTGGTCTGGATAAAACGCTTGGCGTAATTCTTTTAAATAATCTTGTTGCGGAACGATTTTCAAGACTTCCCCATCATCGGTTAGCACACGTTGAAATTCTTTATAGTGAGAAGGCGAAAAAATATTTAGAATCGTAGTAAATGTTTGGTCTTCAAAAGGAAGATTGGTTAAATCTGCTACACACCAAAACGCCTCGACCGGCTGAGCAGTAGCCGCATAAATACCTTCTTTAGAAAGATCAAAACCTACGGCCTTTTTCAATGGTTGCAGTCGTGCTAATTCATTTAAAAAGCTTCCTTCGCCACAGCCAACATCTAAGACCTCTGATCCCTGCGATACTTGTTGTGCTAACAAGTCGATCACAGGCTGATACATCCCTGCTTGGATCATTCTACGTCTGGGATCAAACATACTCTGATCATATTCCGTTTTTACCCCATGAGATAAAAAGTAAAGCGTGCCTTTTTTGGATAAGTCGAAGCGATGGTTCTGATGACAAACCAAACCGTTCTCAGTGACTGCTACTCCAGCATGGCAAAGTGGGCATCGGAACAGCTGTTGATTTCCCTTTAAAAATTGGCGACCTTGATCAATTTTTTTTAACATTTTTTTTGCTCATTTCTTGTTTTAATCGTTGAATATTGCTTTATTCCCTTTTCATCTTACCGTTAGAAGAAAACTTTAGCAACTACAAAAAATATGGTACAATTTTAGAAGAAGAAGGCGAATGATAAAGGAGCAGGCAAATGATCAAAGAATTTTGTGCAGAAAATTATACTTCCATTCCTCTAGCAATTGCTAAGGGAGCGAACCGGATCGAATTATGCGATAACTTAGCTGCTGGCGGAACCACACCTAGCACCGGAGTGATCGAAGAAGTTTTAAGCTATGCCAATGAAAAAGAAGTACCTGTAATGACAATTATCCGACCACGAGGTGGCGATTTTGTCTATAATGATATTGAATTAAAGATCATGCATACTGATTTAATCGAAGCGAAGAAATTAGGTACAGATGGCGTAGTTATAGGCTGTTTGACTCCTTCAAATTGGATCGATGAAGAGGCAATGGAATTATTGATCGAAACCTCAGAAGGTCTACAAATCACGTTCCACATGGCTTTTGATTGTATCCCGCAAGAACGACAATTTGAAGCAATTGATTGGCTGGTTGAACACGGTGTAGACCGTATTTTAACTCATGGTGGAGATGCGAACGCACCAATTGAAGCCAATTTTGACCATTTAAAAAAATTGATTGCTTATGCTGACGGACGTCTGATCATCTTACCTGGTGGCAAGATCGATTACAAAAATGCAGAACATGTTGCCAAAGAACTAGGCGTGAATGAAGTTCATGGAACAAAAATCGTTTCATTCGACTAAATTTTTTTAGTAATAATAAAAACGTAAGAAGCAAGTTGATTACTTTGCTCCTTACGTTTTTTATTTTTATCACAGACTTGTTGCACCATCTCAAAAGGAATGGCTACATAAAATACCCCATAAACAATGAAGCGATGTTGAAATAGATCAAGACACTAGTCAAATCACTCAAGGTGGTAATAAAAGGACCACTAGCCACGGCAGGATCAAATCCTAAGCGATCCATCAACATCGGAATCAAGCTTCCTGCCAAGTTGGCTACAGTAATCGCAAATAACATGGCAATCCCAATCACAAAGCCTAAAATAAAGTTATGCTTCCAAATTCCTACAATCAAAAAGATCGTCAAGCCAGTGATTGCCCCTGTCACAAGTCCTGTGAGTACTTCAGCTAGAATCAAACGGACAAAACCAGCATCTTTGTCGTCAGAAACAGCCAAACGGCGAACTGCAACCGCCAATGATTGGGTGCCAGCATTCCCCGCAGTTCCGGTGATCAACGAAATGAAGACGGCTAAAATACTTGCTTCACTCACCAGTTCTTCGTAATGGCTGATCAACGAAGCCGTAGACATCCCTAAAAATAATAAGGTGATCAACCAAGGAAGACGTCTAGCAGCTGACTTCACGGGATTTTCATTGATTTCCTCAACATTGACCCCTGCCAAACCAGAGTAATCACTTGCAGCCTCATCATCAATAACATCAATAATATCATCAACTGTTACGATCCCAAGTAGATGGTCATCGTAATCTGTTACGGGTAATGCTAGAAAGTCATAATCACGAAAGGTTTGCGCGACATCTTCTTGGTCATCCCCCACATGGACGGATAACACACGTTCGCTCATCAAGTCAGAGATCATTGCATCATCATCATTAACGATCAAATCCCGCAATGAAATAACTCCAACCAATTGTTCTTCTTGATTGACGACATAGATATAGTAAATGGTTTCAGCTACATCTGCTTCGTTTTTTAAGACATACATCGCAGAACGAACCGTTTGATTCGCCACGATCGAAACAAATTCTGTCGTCATGATCGCGCCAGCTGTTTCATCTTCATAGTGTAACAACTCTTTGATTTCACTAGCATCGTCAGCAGTCATTAAACTTAAATATTTAGCGACTTGTTTTTTATCTAAGGTATTTAGCAAATCTACCGCATTATCGGTATACATTTCTGAAAGCATTTCTGCAGCATAACTCGGACGCATTTCAGCTAAATACTCTTTCATATATTCATTGTCTTCTTCAATCACATCAAACATATCTGCCAATTCTTTAGGAGATAAGTAGGAATAGATCAGTTGACGATCCTCTTCGTTCAGAGATTGATAGAATTGCCCCTGCTCGTAAATATGCATTTCCAGGAAACTGTTTCTAAATTCCTGTAGGTTATTTTCTCTTAAATCCTGGAGTAACTGGGCAAATCGTTCCTCTAGTTCTTGATTTTCATCCAACTCTATCTCACCTCACCCTAACTTTCAAAATGCTGGAGAACAGTCGCCATATCTTTAGCCAAAGGCTGTTTAAATTCCAATCGTTCCTGTGTAAAAGGATGATCAAAACGCAGGTCGTAACAATGTAAAGCTTGTCTTGCTATTCCAAGATCCATACGCCCACCATACATTTCATCTCCTAATAGCGCACAGCCAATTTCTGAAAAATGAACTCTGATTTGATGGGTTCTCCCCGTATGCAGTTGGATATCTACCAAAGCAACCTCTGCGGTGTTTTTCGTTAACCAATATTCGGTTTGTGCGCTTCGCCCAGCTGTCGAAACCATCCGTTTCAGTAAAGAAGATTGGTCTCTCGCAATTGGAAGGTCAATCCAGCCGTGAGGTGCCAATTTAGTTATTTCGCCACTCACAAGTGCTTGGTATTTCTTCACAAATCGTTTTTCTCGAAGCTGTACATCTAACTTTGCATGAGCAAAGCCATGTTTGGCAAACAACATCAACCCAGAAGTATCCCGATCTAGTCTTGTCACCACATGAATGACTTGATTTTCGTAACCTTGTCGTTTGTAATAAGCTTTTACTCGATTAGCCATCGTATAGTTTGGATGATATTGTGCTGGAATCGAAGAGACGCCAGCTGGTTTATTCACAACTAAAAGATGTTCATCTTCGTAAACGATCTCGATCGGTGTTTCATCTAAAAGCACCGTTTCATGTTCGCCTTCTGCTGGAATGACAATCGTTACCTTATCATTGTACGATAGAGAAAACAAGACATTTTCAGTTTGACCATTTACTTTGATCTCGCCACCTTGAAATTTGATTTTCGCTAACAAACCTTTAGAAATTCCCTTTTCTTTTAAAAAATATTTTATCTGCTGCGGATGATTTTTTCCATACGTCCACACAAATTCCATGTTATCCCTCACCAATAAAGGAATCTTTTACACGATGCCAAAAATGCATATGGCGATAAGAAGCAAAATGAATTCGCTCTTTTGCAATGCGATAATAGATGGAACGAATATTCGATTCCTTAATATCCAATTGGTCGACTGTAACAAGATAATCCTCTGTATTTTCTAATTTGATTTCCAGCCATTCGTCTTGTGCGATGACCATAGGCGAACCGAGTGTACGAAAGACTCGATTATTTAATGAAGCAATTTCAGTTAACTGAAAGGCATTGATACTCGGATGAATAACTGCCCCGCCGATACTTTTATTATAAGCGGTTGAACCTGTTGGCGTAGACACAGCCAATCCGTCCCCTCTGAAACTTTCAAACAATTCATTTTTGATATATACATCGGCAACCATCGTCCGATTTGATCGTTTAATCGTGGATTCATTCAAAGCCAAGAAATGTTTTGCCGGCTTATCATCTAAATAACTGATCTTTATATCGAGCAAAGGATAACTTACACTTTGTTCTTGATTGGTCTGTAAGCTATTGACTAATTCTTCCAATTCATAGTCACGCCAATCCGTATAAAAACCTAAGTGCCCTGTATGGACCCCTAAAAAACGAACTTCATTTAATAGATGGCTATACTTGTGAAAAGCGGACAATAACGTCCCATCACCACCTACGGAAATCACTAAATCGGGGCGTTGTCCGTCGATTTGAATAGCCGATTGTGTCAAAAGAGCTTTCAATCGTTCGGTAACTTCAATTGTTTTCGCTTCTTGGTTATGAACGATCGCTACTTTCATCCGTGACCTCCTCTTTTTTCTCTCGATTTAATACGGTACGATAGTAAACGTCATCTCGTTTTCCTCTTCCATGGGAAAATAGACGTTGAGCTTCTTGGATTTCTTCCCGAATATTGGACATTTCTTCGTCCAATTGATAAGCCGCTTCTGCCGCACGTTGGAGTCTTTCACTCATTTCTTCAGGAAACACGCCTTGATATTTATAGTTCAATGAGTGTTCGATTGTTGCCCAAAAGTTCATAGCTAACGTCCGGATTTGAATTTCAGCTAAAATTTTCTTTTCGCCACTGATCAATTGAACAGGATATTCAATCACTAAATGATACGAACGGTACCCACTAGCTTTTTTATTTGTAATATAATCTCTTTCTTGAATCACTTTCATATCTTTTCTTTTACGAATGATATCTACTACTTGGTGGATATCTTCTACAAACTGACACATGATTCGTAATCCAGCAATATCAGACATTTCTTCTTCTAAACGACTCATCGGAATATGACGCAGCTGTGATTTTGTCACAATGCTATCGACTGGTTTGACTCGTCCAGTAACAAACTCAATCGGAACATGTCGGTTTTGTTCTCTGAATTGCTTACGGATCCCGCGTAACTTTACTTTTAATTCTGATACTGTTTGTTCATACGGTGCTAAAAACTCTTCCCAATCTCGTTCCATCGCTGATCCCTCTACTTCGTTAACATTCTTTTCTATTTTAACATATAAATGAAGTTTTTTTGTACCTCTCGGCTTTTTGTATTGACCAAAAAGGAAAAATTAGGCAGAATGAATGAAAGGGGCGATCATTATGTCTGAAATGTTAGAAATTGAATACAAGTCCATGCTGACGCAACAAGAATATAGTCAATTGATCCAGTATTATCAACTAAAACCAGAAGATTTTACGGTTCAAACGAATATCTATTTTGATACACCAGATGGACAGCTAGCACAAAAAAATTGTGGATTACGCATCCGATTACTTGAAGATCGGGCAGAATATACACTAAAAACACCTGCAAAAGAAGGAAAACTTGAAACCACTGATACTTTAAGCAAAGAGAAAGCACTCTCTTTCATTGAGCAACGTCAATTGCCACGTCAGGGTGCTGTTTTTCAAAAAATGTTAGAATTAGCTGTTCCTTCGGATGAATTGGGCAAGATTGGAGACATTACTACCAAACGTGCGGAATTTCACATTGAGGAAGGTCTTTTAGCGATTGATGAAAGTTTTGGAGAACAATTACATGATTTTGAACTGGAGTTAGAAGTATCTGATGCTACTCTTGGTAAATCTGCCTTTTTAGCGTTTTTGGAAAGACATTCTTTCCCTTATCGACCAGCTAAAAATAAAATTCAACGGATGCTAGCAGCGAAAAATTAAAGTTCTATCATTTTCACAAGGCACTTGAGTTCATTTTTTATCATTTTTCTGTTAAGTTATACGTTGTGAATAAAAGAATTCACGAGTTGTATAGAATCTATTTTGGGGGAGATTCATATGATCGAAATTTATTTATTTGTTAATCCTTTGGGGAAACATTGTTTTACACTAGAACAACAGTTATTACAATTTATTGAAGAAGAGTACGGAAAAACATCCAAAGAAAAGATGCAATTTCGTTTTCTGCCTTTAGTTAATTTGCAGACAATTGGGGATGTCATGCAACGTAACGGAATTTCTCAAAACGACCTCGTTACGCGTAACCACTTATTTTCAACTACCTATTCTGCTGCGTTAGACTGTAAAGCGGCACAGTTTCAAGGTAAGAAAAAAGGACGTCAATTTTTGATCAAAATGCAAGAAGCTGTAGGTTGTAATAAAGTACCGTATTCTCCAGAACTTGCTGAATCACTTTTTGCAGAAGTCGGCGGCGATATCGAGATGTTCAAAGAAGATCGTCAATCCGAGTTTGTTAAAGAAGTTTTTTTCTCTGATCAAAAAATTGCTCGAGAAATGGGCATCACCAAACATCCTTCTGCTGTAGTGTATAACTACTCCTGTGAACAAGACTTTGGTGTCTTAATTGAAGGCACAAATACAGTCCGAAAAATAAAAGAACTTTGTAAGACTAAAAATGATTCTTATCAAATTTTTGATGGTGAACATTTACATACAAATGATTCTCGCTTACAACCAGGAAGTAGCCATTTATATTTACTCTCTAACTAATCATGTCAAGAACCATTCGTTTCACTAACTAACCGTTTTTCAAGTACTTAGATCGCTAAGTATTCGAAAAACGGTTATTTGGTGCTTGTAGAAAAATATGGGAATCTTTACCAACATGGACTAATAGCATCGCATCGTCTGAGGTTGAGATAAAAGTGTGTAGCATCAAGAAATAAGAAAGAGTTTTTCGAAAAACGACAAAAAGCAATCGCATCCTTCAGAAAATAGCTGATGCCATTTTCGACCGATACGACTGCTTTTTTAATGTTTAGGACTAAACTTTTCAAATTAGCTTCCTAGTGCTTCAACGATTGCTTCGTTAAATGCTGGAATATCATCAGGATTTCGGCTAGTAATCAAGCCTCGATCAATTACCACTGGCTCATCCTTCACGACGGCACCGGCATATTCGATATCTGGACGTACCGTATCATAAGCTGTCATTGTCCGTCCTTCAGTTAAACCTGTTTGAATAAATAATTGTGGACCGTGACAAATTGCAAATAACGGTTGATCATTTTTTAAAAAGTAAGAAACAAAATCAACGAATCGTTGATCTGCTCGTAATTGATCCGGTGAAAATCCCCCTGGTATCAATAGCGCATCGAAGTCTTCAGGAGAAACATCTGCAATACTTTGTTCGACTGTGAATTCTGCGCCTTTTTTTCCTTTGATTGTTTGATTTCCTTCAAACCCAATCAAAGTCACTGTATGTCCAGCTTTTTCTAGTGCTTCTTTCGGTGACGTTAGTTCCACATCTTCAACTAAATCTGTAACGATTGCTGCAACTTTTTTTGCCATTTGTTCTCTTCCTTTCTTATCGCTTAATTCAAGCCTAAAGGAATTTATTCAAGTGTGCAAATCATCTGTTTGGACTAAAGATCGGTTTTTGTCTCCGTCCATCTTGTTTCTTTTAGTCATTCATCGATGTGATAAACCGGATAACAACCAACCAAATGCGTAGGATAGCCTTGCTCTTTTAGCACTTCAATCAGCTCATTCACCTTGTCGATCTTGTCATCGATAGCAACATCGATAACAAAAAAGTATTCGCCTAACCTCGTTTTTTGTGGGCGTGATTCGATTTTTGTTAAATTCACTTGATTATTAGCAAAGACCGAAAGAACTTGATAAAGCGCCCCTGGTTTATTTTCTGGCAAATCCACAAAGAATGTCGCTTTATGACTGTTTTTTTGTAATTTTGCATCAACAGGCGCGGCACTTAGAACCCAAAAACGGGTCTCATTAGTTGCAATGGACTGGATATCTGATTGCACGATGGTCAACCCAAATTCGTTTGCAGCTTCTTTGGAGCCAATCGCACCTAGACATTCTTCTGGATGGGTTGCTACTTGCTGGGCTCCTTGGGCAGTGGAACCTACTTGTTCAATCTCGACCTTTGGAAAATTTGCCCGTAGAAAAAGTTGTGATTGGGCTAATGCTTGCGGATGACTACAAATCTTTGTGATATTTCGCCAGTTGGCTTGTTGTGTTGGATGGACCATCAATTGTTGTCGGATCGGCAGAACGATTTCTCCTTGAATAGAAGGTAATGTCTCATACACATGATCAAGTGTTGGCAAAACAGAACCTTCAATCGTATTTTCGATTGGCACCATTGCATAAGTAATCTCTTTTTCTAATTGTGCATCGATCAAATCAATCAAGGAATCATAAGAAAGAAAAGTACCTTGTTTGAAATAACGTGTGGCTGCACTATAAGTAAAGGAACCTTTAGGACCTAGATACCCAATTTTCATCATTATTTTCTACCCACTTTATGATTTCTGTGATAATTTCGTCTGGCGATTTCTTAGACGTATCTATCGTGATTTTTGCTAAACTTTTGTATATTTTTTCCCGTTCCCACATGATCTCACGTAGTTTTGTGTCACTATTCTTTAACGCTAACGGTCGAATATTTGTTTGATCTTGTCGTATCCGTTCGATCAAGATATCGGCTTCTCCTTTTAAATAAATGACTTGTTGCTGTTTTAATAGTTCCTGATTTTCTTTCTGTAAGACAACCCCGCCACCAGTAGCGATCACTGCCTTTTTTTGTAAAATTGTTTTTAAAAGAGCGGTTTCGTGGTCGCGAAACGCGGCTTCTCCGAAGGTAGCAAAGTATTGCTCAATGGAACAGCCTAATTGTTGAACTAAATAGTCATCCATATCGATGACTGGTTGATCCAATCGAGCCGCTAATTTTTTACTGATCGTCGTCTTACCAGCGCCCATAAAACCGATCAATACAAGTGACGTCATGATGGGTCCTCCTGAACCAATTTGGCTAGATCCGTAAAAAATTCAGGATATGAAATATTGACTGCTTCAGGATTGAGTAATTCGACAGGTTCTGCGGTTAGTAAAGCGGCGATTTGTAACATCATCCCAATTCGATGGTCCCCATGGCTATCCACTGTCGCTCCATGTAAAGGTGTTGGTCCGTGAATAATCAAACCATCTTCTGTCGGTTCAATGTTCGCACCCATTTTCGTTAATTCTTCCGCAGTTGCATCAATCCGATTTGTTTCTTTGACTTTTAATTCCTGAGCATCACGAATGATGGTTGTGCCTGTTGCTTGAGTAGCAGCTAATGCAATGATCGGTAACTCATCAATCAAGCGTGGGATGATTTCTCCTTGGATCTCACAAGCATGGAGTTGCGCAGAACGGACAATCAAATCTGCTGCTTGATTTTGCTCATCCAGCTGTCTTTCTTCAATATTAGCACCCATTTGCATCAGCACATCGAGAATCCCTGTCCGTGTCGGATTGATTCCTACTTGTTTTAAGAGGACTTCACTGTTTGCTAAAATACTTGCTGCGACGAGATAAAACGCAGCCGAAGAAATATCCCCTGGGACAGTGACTTCTTGTCCGATCAACTGCTGCGGTCCAGTGACTATAATTTCTTTTCCTTCCACTTGGATCTTCCCACCGAATTGCTTGATCATCTCTTCGGTATGGTTCCTTGACTGTTCTTTCTCGATGATTTTAGTGGTCCCTTCGGCTTGTAAAGCTGCAAAAAGGATAGCAGACTTCACTTGCGCACTAGCAATGGGCATGTGATACTCGATCCCGTGCAATGTATTTCCAGTTACTTTTAGTGGAGGAAATTCAGCTTCGGCCGTTCCTTGTAAATCAGCACCCATCTCACGCAATGGCTTCATCACACGTTCCATCGGACGGCGATTCAAAGAAGCATCCCCTGCAATCTCAGAAGTAAATGGACAGCCTGCCAAAATTCCTAATACTAAGCGCATCGTTGTGCCAGAATTTCCTGCATCTAGCCTAGAAGATGGTGCTGTTAATCCTTCAAATCCTTTTCCTTCAATCATGATTTGTTCATTTTTTTCGGTAATACGTACCCCTAATTGCTTAAAAACTGCAATCGTACTTAAACAATCTTCAGCTTTTAAAAAATTGTTGACGATCGTAGTTCCTTTGCTGATAGCACCAAACATGATGCTGCGATGGGAAATCGATTTATCAGCAGGAATCACTAATTCTCCATTGATCCCATTTTTAGCTGTCAATAGTTTCATGACTTCAACTCCTTATCCAACAATGAAATTTTTCGGCTTCGATCAGCTTCTGTCCTTTAAGTAAATCCGCTTGATTTTTAAAAGACAACTCTAACACACCAAAAATATCTTCTCTTGTTTCTTGGATGCTCAAGTTAATAATGGAAAGATTTGCCTGACTTAGTACGTTAGTAACTTTTGCGACAGCACCAGCGATATCGGGAATATCGACATATAAATCATAAAAAGCTGGAATCGCCCCTTGTTTTTTCCGGGGCAACTGATCCCGTGTTTGTTTTGCCTGCACAAAGAACTCTTGAATTGCCGATTGATTTTTATCAATCAGTTCCTGTTTTAACGTTTCCATTGCGACTTGCCAGTCTTCCATCAACTGAATCATCATTTCTTGGTTCGTCATTAAAATATCCGTCCACATTTGGGGATCTGATGAAGCAATCCGTGTAATATCCCGGAATCCGCCAGCAGCTAATTGTGAGGCACGTGGATATTTTTGATTCAGCTGCTCACTGATTTGTACTAATCCTGAAGCGACAATATGTGGCAAATGACTTAGCACCCCAACGATCTCATCGTGATCTTTGGCAGTTAAGCGAACAAACTTTGCTCGAGTAGGACGTAGTAAAGCGATCAGTTCTTCCGTACGTTCACTTTGGCAGTCATCCGTTACGATATAATACGCTTCTTCAAATAAATAGGGATTGCCTGCTTTTACTCCTGATTTATGTGAACCAGCCATCGGATGCCCACCAATAAAATCAAACGGGAGTTGCTTCGCTAGCGCCATTATCGTCGCTTTCGTACTTCCGGTATCACTTACTAATACTGTTTCTTTCAAGGGAAGTGTCGCCAAACAGTTGAGATACTCCAAGCTGACTTGAACTGGAACGGCAAGGATAATCACATCCATTTGACTAGCTGCCTCGATCCCTGTGACAACCTGATCGACTAACTGTGTTTTTTCCGCTATTTCTCTTGTTTCTTCTGAATGATCCCAGCCATAAAGGGTAATTGCTGACCCTTTGATCGCTCGGCATAAGGAAGCGCCAATCAGACCCAATCCTATGACAAACACCTTTTTTTTCATCGCTACCTCCGATTAGAATTCTTGGGTCATTTGGCGGTGATTTGCAACGGCTTTTTTTAATTCTTGCATATTATCTGCTGGAAAATGCTCAAGTATCTCGCAAACAAGAGTGGTCGCAATCACATGCTCTGCGACGACTGAAGCTGCTGGAACTGCCGTACTATCGGAACGTTCCACACTAGCTTTATAAGGTTCTTTAGTATCGATGTTCACGCTCATGAGAGGTTTATATAAAGTAGGAATTGGTTTCATCACGCCCCGAACAATAATCTGTTCTCCGTTGGTCATTCCACCTTCAAAGCCACCTAAATGATTACTTGCTCGGTGATAGCCGCTTTCGTCCCAAGTGATTTCATCCATCACCTGTGATCCTGGTAACGAAGCAGCTTCAAACCCAATTCCAAATTCGACTCCCTTAAAAGCATTGATGCTTAACATCGCTTGAGCTAACTTACCGTCTAATTTTTTATCCCACTGTACATAGCTCCCTAACCCTGCTGGCACATTTTCGACCCGAACTTCCACTACACCTCCCAAAGTGTCTCCTGCTTTTTTAGTAGCATCGATCAAGGCTTTTACTTCCTCTTCAATCATTAGATCTACCATGTTCACTTCGGAGATAGTCGTCTTTTCTTTGATTTCTGTCACGGTCAAATTCTCTGGCACATTCGCTTTGATTCCTCCAAGAATCGCTACATGACTAGCAATCTCTATATCTAAAGCAGCTAAAATCTGTTTTGCTAGTGCCCCGATTGCTACTCGCATCGTCGTTTCTCTTGCGGAAGAACGCTCTAATACATTTCTAAGATCATGGTGTTGATACTTCATACCACCAACTAAATCGGCATGACCTGGTCTTGGTTTAGCCACTCGTCGTAGATTTTCTTCTTTTTCAGAAACCGGAGTAACTGACATCACCGTTTGCCAGTTCTTCCAATCTTTGTTCGTGACAGTCATTGTGATCGGTGAGCCTAATGTTTTGCCGTGACGAATACCCGACGTGATTGTCACTTGATCTTTTTCAATCTTCATGCGCCCACCTCGACCATAACCACCTTGTCGTCTAGCTAATTCTTGATTGATTGCCTCAATCGATAAGGTTAAGCCTGCTGGAACTCCTTCAATAATCGCTGTCAAATTAGGCCCATGTGATTCTCCTGCTGTTAAGTAACGCATTTACTCACCTTCTTCTAAATAATTTTTGATTGCTTCAATTGGGATCGATTGGATTTTTGCCTGACCGATTTTTTCTAATAAAATAATTTTCAACTGTTTTCCCCGGGCTTTTTTATCATGAGTGATCGCCTGGAACAACGCCTGTTCATCCCATGGTTCGTAAGAAATGGGCAACTGATACTTTTGGATCATCTTGATAAGTTGTTGCGTCGTTCCTTCAGGTGTTTCTTTCCTTTTTTCAGCATTCCGACTGATTTGTACCATGCCGATCGCCACTGCTTCTCCATGACTAATCTGTCCATATCCCGCTGTTTGCTCGATAGCGTGTCCGATCGTGTGACCAAAGTTGAGGAACAAACGACTGCCTTGATCAAATTGATCTTCTTCTACTACTTCTTTTTTTACACGTAAAGCTTTTTCGATCACTAGCTCGCTATGTGCTACTAAATCAGCTACATCAATAAAACGAGCTAACTCTCTCCAAAGACTTTCATCCTTGATCGCACCACACTTGATGATTTCTGCAATTCCTTCTTGGATCCTTTTTACTGGTAATGTCGTCAGCGTTTCTGGATCAATCAACACACCGTCTGGCTGTGCAAATGTGCCAATCATATTTTTGGCGTTTGGTGCATTGACTGCTGTTTTGCCACCTATGCTTGAGTCTACTTGTGCCAATAAGGAGGTAGGAATCTGTACAAAAGAAATTCCTCTCATGTAAGTTGATGCCACAAAACCAGCTAAATCGCCTACAACACCGCCACCTAGAGCAATAATGCCATCACTTCTCGTCAATTGTTCAGTGGCTAGAAAATCATATAATTTAGCAGCCATCGACAGTGATTTACTTTCTTCGCCAGCCGGAATAACATAATTCACAACCTCATACCGATCGGCTAATTGTTGTTGTATCTTTTGACCATAAAGCGGAAAGACATTTTCATCACTAATGATCGCAATTTTCTTTTCTTGCCATAAACCGGAAAGCCAATCTGCGACTTGATCTAGTGCGTTTCGCTGGATGATGATCTCATAGCTTTTTTCGGGTAAGACAACTTCTAACATCCGTGTTTCTCCTCTCTATAAAGCGTTGATTTTCTTCATCGCTTCTACTAAGATGTCCACTTCATTCATCATTTTCAGGTAGTTTTTCTCATTCAACGACTGCTGTCCATCAGACCAAGCATGAATCGGATCAGGATGGATCTCTACAATCATTCCATCTGCCCCACTAGCAACACCTGCTCGTGCCATTGGTGTCACTAAGTCCCAGACACCCGTTCCATGACTTGGGTCAACGATGATCGGGAAATGACTTAATTTTTTGATCAGTGGTACGGCACTTAGATCGAATGTATTTCTAGTAGCTGTTTCGTAAGTGCGGATTCCGCGTTCAATGAAGATGATGTTTGAATTGTTTTGAACTGCAATGTATTCAGCGGCATTTAACCACTCTTCGATCGTACCTGAGATGCCACGTTTTAAGCCAATTGGTTTTCCTGTTCGTCCTACAGCTTCTAATAAACGGAAATTTTGCATATTTCGTGCGCCGATTTGAATGATATCTGCGTATTCACTGACCACATCGATATGCGCTTCATCCATCACTTCGGTAATCACTTTCAAGTCATAATGATCCGCAGCTTTACGCATCATTTTCAACCCTTCTTCACCTAATCCTTGGAAAGCGTATGGTGACGTTCTTGGTTTGTAGGCACCACCACGTAAGATTTTAGCACCACCAGCCTTAGCCATTCGTGCTGTCTCCATGATTTGTTCTTCCCCTTCGACAGAACAAGGACCAGCCATTGTCACAAAACTCCCATCACCGATTTTCACTCCAGCTACATCAACGATCGTATCTTGAGGATGAAATTCTCGTGACGTCAATTTGTACGTATTGGTAATCGGTACGGCACGTTCTACGATATCGTAGCGTTCAAACGGAACATCCCGAATTACCTTTGGATCTCCTAAAAGCCCTAAGACAAAACGATCTTTACCATGGTTGATCTGTACATCTAGCCCTTCTTCTTTAATACGTTCAATTACTTGTGTTAACTCACTTTCTTGGATACCTGGTTTAATGATTAGAATCATACAATAACTCCCTTTGTTTTTTATTTTGTGTTTCGCTTCATCGATTTCCTCGCTGTTTGATTGGATTACATAAATTCTTGCAAATCAATCGTTACTTTGCTTATACCTTGTTTGAATGCGTTTAGTTCCCCCTTTATGTAACAAAAAAAGCCCACCGTAGAAAATCCATCTACAGTGAGCCCCTGAATCAATCAAATAAAAAAGCCACTATAGATTTTTCATCTATGCGGCGAGCAAGTCATCTCAAACATCCTTAGCCATCATAGATACAAACAAACGCTGATGTTTGCACCCATAATCGTATGAATACAAACTTATCTAAAATAGCTAAAGTAATAATTATTCAGTTGTGAACTATGTGTGATTTTCATAATAATCGCTCCAAACTGATATAAGATTGAGTTTAAGTATAGAGATGTTTTTGAAAGAAGTCAAACAATTTCTTGAATAAAATGATCAAAGGGTATGAAAAAAGGGCTTTTACCTGATAAAAACTCCAATTTACCCACTAAATAGTCGCAGGAGAATGCTGAAAATACCATAGAAAAGTATCAACAGCATGTCCGGCTTCTACTTCTATAATCAAACGAGCCCAAAAGTGAGCTGAAATTGTTCTTTATTTTGAAATTTGTCCGCTCTTACAATCGTTTTTGTCCGTCTAACTTTTGGATCTCAGTAATATCTTGCGTGACTTCTAAGCACCCAAGATAATCACCTGTCTCATTTTTTAAAGCAAAGTAGCGAATATAAATTTTCCGTCCTCTCATATCAATCCAAAATTCTGCTGAATCCCTTGTTCCTGTACGGAAATCGTCAAGGATTTGTTGGACTAGATGCATGCTTTTTGGTGGATGACAGTTGACGACTTCACGACCAATGACAGAAGTAGTTCTTGGAAAGACCCGTTTCTTTCCTTCTGAGAAGAAACGAACCCGATCCTCATGATCAACAAATGTCAAATCCACAGGCAACACTTGAAACAAGGCAACTAATTGCTCCAACTGTAACGCTCCTGTCGGAAATTGCACAACTAAATCAGTCATAGGTGCTGTTTCGTCTTGAACTGCCTCTGACGTAAACTCTTCGATCCCAAGACCAGCAGCAATACCATCGGTCGTTTCTTTAGCTTTTTTAATGGCTAATTGACGAGCTGGTTCCCGTTCGCTTTCTTTTTCGAGTGATTCTTGGCTTGGCTTCCATGGAAGTGGTTCAGGGATAAACGCAAAACCGATATCAAAGCTGTCATGAGCGATTTGTTCCCAATCTTTAAGGCTAAACACATCTAAGGTCATGGGTACCATGATCTCCTCTTCCTTAAAAATCATCTCTTCAATTTCTGTTTTTACTGCTTCCCATTTTTCGGATAGCGGATTATAAGCCGCTTTGTCTGTAGCTAAATAAACATTCAGCGCTTTGATCATTTCACGGATATCATCATCTACGCCCCACATTACTTTAGGTGGAGCTGAGATTCCGTATTTTTCCATATAAGAAAAGATCAACGTTTCTTTTCGTGCATAATGCTTGTCGATTTGTAGTAAGTCAGTTAAAGCGTGTTGCAATCGTTCCTTTTGTGACCAATCTCCTTTAGCCATTTTTGCCAATAATCCGTCAATTTCATCTGTCAATAATGATTGCAACACTTGATTTTCTAACTTTAAGGTATGGATCGGGTGTCCTGGTTGTGCATGTTCATAATTGGAATGATGGATCTCATTGATCGCTCCTTTAAAAACAGCAGCATGGATATTACATAACTTTTGAATTTCTGACGGATCGAGACCGCTTTGGATCAATGCTTTTTCCGCAGCAGTGATTTCTGTAACATCGACTCCCTCAAATTCTTCATTGAACAATCGTTTTGCTTCTTCAAAAGAACCACCTTTATGTAAAAGTGACAGGATTTCAACAATCCGTTCTTGTCGTTGATTCGTGGGTTTCATTTTACCAATCCTTTCACAATAAATCCTGATGTTTCAAAGGCCGTAACAATTTGTTCTAAAGGAATTTTTTTCATTTGAGCCCCTTTAGGAATCGTCATATAGCGACCAGCAGTTTGCAACATCCCAGGTTGGTTGATGGCATTAAATCCTAGCTCTGCCATGATTTGTTTGACTTCTGGATATTCAGTAACTAATTCAAATAATGTTTTGGAAAAATCGATCTCTCTCATTTTACTTCCTCCTTCATTGAGAATCGTTCTCATTCAATCGGATTCATTATAAACGATTTTGTGCACTTTTACACGATAATTTCAAAGCAAATCTTTTTTTACCATTCTAATGATGAGTATATCTAGGCTCATTCTTTTTTCAGTGTAAAACTTCCTAATGACTTTCTGATCAGCAAAAAATAAAATAACTTTTTTTATTAACTAATGAGGTCATCCAGCTGTTTTTTCTTTCAATTTAATTTTGCTTCAGATACTACCCATTTCTCTAAACGATAAAAAGACAAAAATCTTCTTCTCCACTGTTTTTTTACCCATTCCATCACGTTTTTTTCATTGACACAAAACACGAACATGTGTTCTAATCAATAAGAAGAGGTGACGAATATGATTCGAAATCAAAATCCAGTCTTTGATTACACAAAAGAACCTTCGAGAGATATTCTTTGCATCGATTGTAAGTCGTTTTATGCTTCTGTTGAGTGTGCCGAACGTCATTTAGATCCTCTAACAACCAAACTCGTCGTCATGTCCTATCCGTCAGGGAAAACCGATGAACGTGGGAGTGGCTTGATCTTAGCTGCTAGTCCAGCCGCAAAAAAAGCCTATCATATTACAAATATCAGTCGAGCAAGAGATTTACCCTTTCCCTATCCCGACGATCTTTATATGGTCCCTCCACGAATGGCTTACTACATGAAAAAAAATACCGAGATCAATGCTATTTATAAAAAGTACGTGGATGAAGAGAATCACCATGTCTATTCTGTCGATGAAAGCTTTCTTGATGTCACCAACAGTTTGAAACTTTTTAAAGTCAAAAGTGCTTGGGATCTAGCTGAAATCATCTATCAGGATGTCTACCAACAAACAGGAATCCATACAACTATTGGGATTGGTGATAATCCACTACTAGCTAAGTTAGCGTTGGATAACGGTTCTAAAGGAAAAGAGCGAAAGGCCGAATGGCGCTATGCAGATGTGGCAAACAACGTTTGGCGTATTCCTTCTCTCACCGATTTTTGGGGAATTGGACATCGGACAGCCAAACGGCTCAAACGACTGGGGATTCATTCTGTTCATGATTTAGCTCATGCGGATTATTACCAACTAAAAGAAAAATTTGGAGTGATTGGCACCCAGCTTTTTGCCCATGCTTGGGGAATTGATCGAAGCTTTTTGGGAGAAGACTATACCCCCAAATCAAAAAGTATTGGGAATAGTCAAATTTTGAATCGTGATTATACAAGGCGTGAAGAACTTGAAATCGTTCTTAAAGAAATGGCTGATCAAGTCGGAACTCGTCTGCGGCGTGAACATGCGAAAGCGCAAGTTGTTAGCTTGTGGATGGGCTACTCTTTAGGTTATCGAGATCGTCTAGGGAAAACTGGATTTCATCAACAACTAAAAGTTGAGCCGACAAATTCTAGTCATGAACTCAGTCTCATTTTATTGAATCTTTTTCGTAAACATTACCAGCATCAAGACATTCGCAGTGTCGGTGTCAACTGCTCCAAACTAATTTACACAGACAGTCTGCAATTGAATCTATTTACAGATCCCGATGAACAAGTCAACGATGCCAAAATCGATTTTGTCGTTGATCGTATTCGCCAAAAATATGGGTTCAGTGCAATTGTCCATGCCCATAGCTTATTAGAAGGTGGCCGTGCGATCGCAAGGAGTTCACTCGTTGGCGGACACGCTGGTGGTCATGCCGGTATTGAAGGTGAGGGCTATGCGTCGAACAAAAAAAGAATTTCTCGACTACAATGAATACCGAGATCGCCCATTCGGATTAAAATGGGGCACCGCATTCGCTATGGAAGAGCTAGTCACTGGGATCAAAAAAAATGAAGCGTGGGCAGTGAGAGAGATTCGTCCGTTGGAACAAATGTCTCGAGAAGAAATGGATAGTGTTTTATTAGAGGCTTTTCTTTACCATAAAAAAGTAAGTCTGCAATTAAATACCAAGGATGAATTTGGCCGCTACTTAGAAAGCATCGAGGGTTTCTTTACTGGTGAAGCTTATCACGACTATTTTATCCTTGAAGAACAGACCGTTCACTGGTGTGACGTCCGACATGTTCAAATAAAACAGGAAGATAAGTGGTTTGATGTTTCCTATTTTCCCCAGTCAGTCACACAACATGAAACGTTAAGTAACCGAAGTCTTAACGAAGAGATCGTTCCGATCAAAGATGAATTTTACCAAAGTTTTCCTGAAGAAGAGTAGCGTTTTGCCATTGATCAGCATAAAATGCCTATTTCACTAAACTAGAAAGAAGTGATTTTTTGAAAACAGTCCATCAACATTTTGAAACGATCGCTATCACTGCGTTTATTGCCAAACAAGAAATCATTGTCCGCTGCAAGGATAACAACTCTTATCGAGGATTTGTCCAACGAGACATGACAGAAAAAGGATTTTCCTTAGATGAGCAATTGATTCATTGGGTGGACATCGTTGAAATCCAATTGACCGATCAATACTTTCACTTTTGGGAAGATATTTTACATCTAAAGGAACCGACATCCTAACAAAGCCATATAATTGGAACACCTAATCCTATTATATGGAACGCATGGACTCCCCCCAAAAAACGTACAAGTCTTCTCGTAAGTGATAAACCTTTGCTTATGTCTAGGATGAATCAGTGAATCATTACTTAACGATCCAACTGTCTTTTTTTCAGTTGACAATGTAAAGTAACTGACTGCTTTTTCAATTTAGATATTTTTCGATCAAGTACGCTGGCGTACAGCTCCACGCATGGCAATAACTACTGATGATCGGGCTGCCATAAGGAGAAAAATCTGGTTCTTCTGGTTTAAAAGCTTCCCAAAAAGTGTCTGCTCCCAGCTGAATCATTTTGCCCCAATAGTTTTTCATTAACTGGATAGCTTCTTCTTGAAGTCCAGCTACAAATAACGCTTCGACTACATGATGATACATATAAGGTGTAGCAATCCCTGTGATCGGAAAATGATGCGCAATCATCGTCTCCAAAATTTCTCGATTCATTGGTTGATCAAAGACCTCTGCTAAAACCATCCAAACTTGACTCGCCACATTGATTTCTCCGGTTGTTTCAATAATAAACTGCTTTTGTTCTTCATCAAATAATTGTTGCTTCGCAAACGCAATCAGTTTCTCTGTTGTTTCTTGGTAATGACTCAGTTGTGGATCTTTCACTTGTTCTGCCAACTGGTTGAATCGTTTCATCGCATAGATCAACACTGCTTGCCCTGCTGTACTCTTTTCAAACTCATTCGACCAGTCGATAAATACTGGCCACTCTTCTAACAAATTCAGGCGTCCCTCTTCATCGACACATGTCAGTGCTAGTTCCATCTGCTTTTTCGCTACTGGATATAAATCCTGCAAGACAACTGAATCTTTCGTCTGTTGATAAAAATCAGCTAAGATCACTGCAAAAAACAAACTATAGTCGAATAAAAACGTATCATCTGGTGTCAATTGCGGGGCTGTGAAAACATTGGCTGGAATCTTCCCTTCACTGGTCGTCATCCCACCAAATAAATAAAGGCAACGTTTCGTTAAAGCTAAATCACCGAAAGTCGCATAATTCGCTAACGCTTGTAAACGTAAATCACCAATCCATAATCGGCGATCTCGTTTGGGCCCATCTTCAAAGACTTCTTGCATGCAATCAAATAATGTTTTAACAGAAACTTGGTAGATGGAAGCAAGTTCTTCATCAGCAATCACAGGCTTTGGTAATTGGTCGAGTGACACACAACTTTCTGCGATAAAAAGCGGATCAGAAAAACTAGCTTGCCACTTGGGTGAAGTATCCAACACCTTTAGCTCAATATAACGACAGCTATATCTTCTTGGTAATTCTAAACGTGCCGGCAAAACATCAAGATGAATAAATTCTTCTTGGATCCAAGACCTTGACAACCAACCATCATACGCACTAGAATCTGCCGCAAGTTCAGCGGGTACTTCCGCAAATTTCAGTTGTAAATATAAAGGGGCATCCATTGGCGAACCAACCGAGTCAATGGACAGACTAAAATGCCCAACATAATGATCCCCTAAATCTAAGATAATCGCTTCATCCCTTTTTAAGGTATAATCAGCTAGTTGTTTGATTTCTTTGTCACTGTTAATTGCTGAATACCCATTCAAACCATGTGGGTCTTCAACGACTTCAGTGATTGCTACTGGTTCGATCTTCGTTTTCAAAAGCTTTGGTACATGTTGTTGTGCTTTGGCCAGCAGTGTCTCGTCTTTCTTCCAACGCACATCTTGATTGATTTGAAAAGTAAATGCCATCTTGCTTTCTCCTCTTCTTTACTTGGTGAACGATGCAGTCATTTTTCCTTCAGCCAGCTCTTTATCCACCGGATCAATCACTGGGTATTTTTTCTGTAGACGCATCATGATTACTCCAGCAATTGTTGCTACTAAAACGATTCCCGCAAAGCCAAACATAGACGTCTGGATACGATCAGGAGCAACTAAGTAAGGGGTAACAAAAGCAAATAATCCACAACACATTCTTGAAAAACCATTGATGAACCCTTGAAGTGAAGCTCGTGTTTCTGCTGGGAAAGATTCTTGTGTCCACACTTTGTAGATTGCCTCTCCGGCTAGTGGATTCCCAAAATTATAAAAAGCAATTGTGATCGCTAATGCAATAAATCCTGCACCGCCACCGATCAATGCCATGCCTAACATTGCGCCAAATTGAACGACTGCCCCAATAAAGAAAGCTTTGTTTCTAAATTTACCACCTGCAACAGAGGCAAATGCAATCGTTGTTGCTAAAGAAATCACATTCAACCCGATCCCTAATCCTGTAGCTTGTGCTTGACTAGCTCCGGCATTTGTCAAAGCATAGGTTTGAAATTGTCCCCAAGTATTCGCTAAGAGGTTCCAACACACATAAAAAATCAAGATAGCGGCGAAAAAGCCAAGGTATTTTTGTTTGTTTTCCCCAAATAGTACTGTCTTGAAAGAAACTTCTTTCGAGTCGCTTGTCACTTTGGTCATTGCTTGTCGAGCAGCTCCGGCTTCATGAAATTGTCTAAACTTAGGTGAAAGTGTTCGCCATAACCAAGTGATCACTGCAAACGTAAATAAGATGGCAAAAACAATTCTTGCTCCTAACACACCTTCGATTCCCGATAAAAGAAACGAACAGATGTAAGAAATGAATATCCCCACTTGCCAAAAAATCTGTGTGGAAGAAATCAAACGAGCAGAAGTATGCTCATCAGGTGCATCATGAGAAACAACGGTCAAACTTAATGGTAAGTCTGCTCCAGATGCTACGCCCATGATAATCACGCCTAATAGGAGCATTGGGAAACTTGTGGCTAGAATACAGACCGCAGCTCCGATCGCGTAAAACAAATTGATCCAGTTAAATGAACGGATCAAGCCAAATGCTTTTGATATCTGTCCAGTAAACAGCGATCCGAAAGCGATTGCAAAAGTTAGCCCGCCAGAAACGATCCCGACTTGTCCAGTTGTCAGCTCTAGTCCCTTTTGCCAAACGGGAATCGTCGCTGAGAGTCCAACAATACAGCCAGATCCAAGCATGGAGCCAATTCCAGCAGCGACAGCTAGAGGCGAATACTCTTTGACCGTGGTAGTAGTTGATGCCTGTTGTTTCTTCATAAAAAACACTCCTTAAAATAAGTTTTATAAGTTCGAACAGTTAGAATTGTAAACGTATGAATTACTCAGGACTATAGCAAAAAAAGTGTTCTTTTTATCCAAATCACATTCGTATGCTTCAGCGAATCAAACAAGCGATTCTTTTTCGAACATTCAGGAAATGAAAAGAAGGTTCACACTTATCCAATACATTTGGAATACGCTTTCGTTAATCTTCGCTTTTCATTGCCAGTTCATGATTGGTCAAATCTTTTTTACAGATCACCTGAGAAAAAGGACTCGTTGCATCACAACTGCCTATTCTATTTTTTTAACAGACTATCTTTGAGTTCTTTAGGTGTCAGTTCTGTGTATTTTCCGACTAATTTATACAAAGAAGCAAGAGTTTCAAAACCAAGTTCATACGAGATTTCTTCAAAAGTTTTATTCGTTTCTCTCATCAACTCGATCATCGTTTTATAACGCAAAGAATTGACCAATTCTTGGAAAGAACTCCCTGTTTCTTTTTTCAATTTATTACTTAAATAATTTGCATTATAACCAAAATGTTTCGCTAGATTTTTCAGTGTCAGTTTTCGAAAATGAAGATCGATATATCGTAAAATCTCTAATAATTCCTGATTCTCACGTTGCGTAACATATTCTTCTAAATCACGGGTAAGTTCGATCAATAGTAAAGACAATCTCAGATTCAGTGCCCGCATATAATAGTCTTGTTTGTTGTAATATTCCAAAATCATTTTGTGCAATAACCCTTGCACTTCTAAGTTATCACCACAATGAAAATGGATAAATTCATCATGTTTTCCTTTTTCCTGCGAAGCATTTAATAGAAATTCATTGACCAATCCACGTGACTTCACCATATTGATCACGATGTCAGTCGTAATCGATTCCCCTTTCAATAAAATATTAATCAAAAGGTCTTCCTCTTCTAAAGGATCGATACGCTGAACGATTTCTTTGTCTAATAACAGCAATTCACCTTCTTTCAAGTGAATTTTCTTATCGTTGACATATTGGACACATGAACCAGACAACATATAGTTAAATTCAACAAATTCATGCGTATGTGCAGGCATTTCAGCGTAACGATGATGTTTATTGATAAAGATATTACCCTCTTTGAAAAATTGGTTTTTGGGCATTTTAGGTACTGCGACTGTCTCATAGGGCAACTGTTGGTCATTGATATTTTGACCATCAATTTGTTGTCGACACTCAATTTCGTTATTTTCCATCAAAAATGTTTTTAGTTGCTCAAAGGTAAACACTGGCATCCTCCCCTTTTTCTTCATTTTCAGTTAGCTTTTCGTCAATAGCAACCAGATCTTTTAGGTAATTAGGTAACTATCTTTCAGTCTAACGAACGAAAAAGCAGCAAATCAACCAATGGAAGGTTTTTCCTTAGTCGTAACAAATAAATAATTCGCTGGATAACCGATTTGGAAAACACTGAGCGTGATTAGGTAAAAAACAAGTGGTACTACAAAAGTAGAGAAAATAATGCCAAATGACGCGCTAGATAATTGCGCCTGATTCGCTACATATCCTGTATAGCTCAAGACAAATCCTGGGATAGCTCCACCAATCGCCATCGCAAACTTCATGATAAAAGAATTCAACGAAGCGATCAGCGCTGCTGTTTCAATTCCCAACTCGTGTTTTATTTGATCCACGTTATCAGCAGATAAACTATATTGCAAAGTATTGGTTAGCCCTAAGCCAACTTGGACAGCAAGATAAGCCCCTAAGAAAATCATTTTCGATTGATGCATGCCGATCATCACGATCATCGCTAAACAGAGTAAAGATAATGCGCCAACATATACTTTTTTCTTCCCCCATCGCTTAGATAAACTAGGAACCAACACACCTGCTCCTAAAGCACCAAACAGTCCTAAAAAACTAGCGAAACTTAGCAATTTTGTGTCATTCAAAATATAGTTCAAATAATACAAAAGCGATCCACTAAAGATATTGCTTGCGGCGGTAATAAAAAGCATACTGATAAATAGGGTCATCACTGGTCGAATTTTTAAGATAGCAAGCGCTTCTTTATAAGAATAGCCGCGCTCTTGCGATAATTCAGCGGGCTCTTCATTCCCTCTTTCTTTCAGTGCTAATGTACCAAAAATCGTGAAGAACAAGACGACTAGTACCGTTCCGACAATCAACAAGGTATACCCAGAAAGCCCATTATTGTAAGCGGAAAGGATCAACGGTGCCAAAATATTCAAACAAGTAGGTCCTACTGTATACGACACACCTTTTATGGACGACAAGATGTTTCGATCGGCTTCTTGATCGGTTAATACGGGGATCAAACTATTTAATGGGATATCCATTAAATCAAAAGTGATACCTAATAAAATATAAGAAATATAGATAACGACGATTTTTTGACTAGTAAAAAGTAACGGTGCAAACCAAACAAGTAAATAGTTGATACAACAAATTACTGTTCCCAGCACCAAAATCGGGCGATATTTGCCAAAGCGTGTCACTGGGAAACGATCGATCAAAAAACCTAATAAAGGATCACTGAAACCATCAAGTAGTCTGGAGACCAGAAAAAGCGTACTAACTACAGCAGGATTAATGCCAATTACATCGGTATAAAAAATCAAAAGGTACGTATTCAACAACGTCATCACTGGGATATTTCCGAGATTTGTTAAAGCAAAACCAATTTTTTCCTTTACACTGATTCGTGTTTGTTGCATTTCAATCCTCTCCTTTTTCAAATCAGTTGTTTGCTCTTAGTTGTTTCAAGGGAGATATCATAATTTTTTCCTGGCTCTAAATGAACCTCTTGCTGGTTGATACGGAGAATCCCTCCTTCTCGTGTCGTTGAAATGCGTAACTGTTCTTGTTCTTTATTAATTGTGACAAGTCCATTTTTGATTGGTATTTGCATGTTTAGACTTTCAAAGGCATCTAGATTAGGTTCAACGACGAAAGTTTGATATCCTGGTGAAAGTGGTCGGACACCTGCGAAATATCTGCCTAATAGATAGATTGGGCTTGCTCCCCAAGCATGGCATAAGCTTTTGCCAAAAGGATCCCCATACATTTCATACACTTGTTCGCCCGTTTCCTCAGGGATATATTCTTCCCAGAATGTCACTGCCCCTCTTTCAACCATTCCGCCCCAGTAATCACAGATGATTTGATACACTTGGTCTGTTTGACCCATTTTACATAGAGCATCTTGCTCGAAAAATTTGAAATAAGGTGTCGTGATCTGGGTAATTTCAGGGTTTAACAATACATGGGTTAAAATCTGTTCTTTCTTTTCTTGTTCCACTAAATCGAATAAAATGGCAAAAATATTGGCATGACGAGTTACGTGGCGCTTTTTCGATTCATAGGAATCAATAAATGCCTGCTTTTCTTCGTCCCAGAAATAGCTCATGACGTTTTCTTTTAGTTGTTGATACTTCTGTTCATAGTCATCTACTTCACCCAAAACAGCTCCACAAGTCATCATCGTTTGGTAAGCTTTAAGCAATAGAATTTGTTCTGCTGCCAAGGTTCCTTCTCGATCCATCTCCGTCCAATCAATAAACAACCAATCTTTTTCTCGCCCATAAATAAAGCCAAGTTCATTCGTTTGTGCTTGGAGATAGTCCATCATCGTCTTCATCTTAGGATAGATTTGTTTCAAGAAAACCGTGTCGCCCGTCATTAAATAGTGATTCTCAACAGCGATGATCCATAAAATCGAGTAGTCAACGATCGTATTCATATGTTGCTTGATTTCATTTTGCCCACGAAGCGCTAACATCGTTCGAGTATTGATTTCTTCATCGAAAAAGAGGTATTGATTGATAAAATAGCTTTGGTAAGCATCGCCTGACCAGATCCACCGATCTCGCTTGATCCCATCGATAAAGAACAACCCGCTACATAGGGTAAATGTTTCCACAGATACTTCCCAAATCTTATTTAAAAGGACATTGTCTGAAGAAAAAGCAGCATGATTGGTTAAAGGAAGGGATTCATGGATCGCCTCGATCTCAATTTCCTCCTTCGCAACATTTGGAACAAACAAATAGCGAAAAGCGCGCTTTCTTGGGATTGTTTCAACAGTAGCTGCTTTTTCCTTGTAATAGCACATCTCCACATCCAATGCTTCTGATGCAGATTCACCGTAGCAAATCATGATCGGTTGCCCATGTGTCATTTTTTTGATTGCCAGTGTTCCGTAAACCGCACGACCATAATCGATCAATACCCCATCATTCTGTTCGTTGATTGAAACAGGTGTAACCACTTTTTTTTCAAAATAGACATGATTTGGATCGTTTGCTTTATCCAAATAAAGTGAGCTCCAACCAGCTGGTAGTTCTTCAATAAAGTTACTTGCTCGCCAACCTAAATCACTCTTAATAACCTCTCCTTCGACAAAGACAGCGGGTAATCCAGTTGCGTTGCCTACAAAAATCCTGATTTTATTCTTTCCAGGCTGACAATTGATTGTTTCTTTAAGTGGATACTTTTTCCCATTCACTTCCACATAGCCAATCCCTGTTGCATAAACAATAAAAGAAGTTGGTTCTGTCAGTTCGTAGTAACGTTTGAATTTCACATTTTTATGACAATCATCAACGTTCCAATAAGCAGGCCAGTCATAACCTCTTTCTTCTCTTGAAAAATTTTGTAATAATCCTTGTCTGATTTCAAAATCTCCTGGGTACCATAACCATCTTGTTTGTTTTTCACTATTCATCTTCCACACTCCTTGGTTTTGGATCGTAGCAATGGTAATCATGCACGATTCTTTTTTCTCATTGTCAATAACTGATAGTCTAAGCCTTTTGAACACATTGATTAATAACAAATGAAACAGCCCCGTACGTCTCACCCAAACTAGCGAAAGTTAAGCCAAATGAACACATTTGTTTAGTCATTTTGATAGCTCACTCTACTTCAAAAATAAAGTTAGAGATTTCCATTTTGTACTTTCCATCACTTAAAAAAACAGAAACAGCCGTTATCAATCAACAGCTAAAAGATTTAAGTTCTCCTTCCTAAACACTTATGCTTTTTCTCCCTCTACATATTAACCGCTTTCATATTCAGGGAACAATTTCCAAAATCCAGAATGTTTATATCAAATCTACAGGTTTTTTGGTTAAGAAGTTGTGTTACATTAATAGCAAGGTAAGATGACCATCAAGAGGTGAAGTTCATGGAGAAATGGATCGCAGAGTTATTCAAAGAAACGGAAATCGAAAAATTGCAAAAAAAATCAGGTAAAAATATTAATACGATGAACCTCAACTATCATCGTTCGATCGTTCCAGAAATTCCTAAAAGTAAGTTCTTTGAGTTTGGATCAATCGCAATTAACAAACATCCAAGATTTTCTTACACACCCGCGCATACCCATCATTTTATTGAGTTGAATTTTTTATTCAATGGGCAGTGCACCCAGCGTTTGAACGGTGACGTTTTTCATTTAGAAAAAGGACAGTTACTTCTGTTAGATAGTAAGGTTATCCAACAAATCGATTATGTAGGAGCAGAGGATATCTTGATCAATTTCCTCCTTGATATTCCAGCTATTCAAAATATTCTATTGCCTAATCTACCAAAATCCAATAATCTAATCACAGATTTTTTCTTTCAAGCAACCCGTTCGCCTACTGAACATACTAGTTATATCCTACTAGACTTATCAATGAGTCCCTTAGCGTATCAGCTAATTAAAAGTCTGATGATGACCACTTATCAAAAAGAGTCTGTGCATAAGCAACTTTTGCTGAATTTATTATTTTCTTCACTGATGGTAGAAAGCGCCCAAGCACCAGTGATTATCACGAATAAAAAAACGATTCGTAATGAGCCGCTGATTCAAATCTTAGATTATATCAATGATCACTATGCAGAAATCACCTTACAGCAATTAGGAGAAACTTTTGGCTATAACAAAAACTATTTAAGCAACTTGTTAAAAAATAAAACCGGTAGTAGTTTCCAAGAGTTGATCGATCAAAAACGCTTATCTGAAGCAAAGCGACTCATGCTAGAAACAAACGATAGTTTAAGTACGATTGCCTTAAAAATCGGCTATAAAAGTGTCCCTTCGATTTTCAAACTTTTCCAAAAAGAAACCGGAAAAACACCTGATTATTTCCGAAAAAAAACGGATGTAAAAAGAGTAGTTTAAACATGAATGGTGCATCTTACTAATTCTAGCTGTAAAATAGTAAATAAAAGTTATTAACACAAAAAAATAACAAAAACCGCCTGAAACAATTGAAGTGTTTCAGGCGGTTCATTTATATTTTACGTAAAATACAACATGTCTAATGAATGTCTCTAATTGTTTGATTTTATTCTACAAATGGTTCTTCTCCCAATGCTTGTTGCGCGGCTAGATTGATCATATTCCATTGGCGATCAAAACCTGGTTGGAAGAAAAAGTCAGCTTCTGCTAAATCTTCAATCGTCAGTTTTTGTTGGATCGCTAGCGCTAGTACGTTGCCTTGAGCAGTCACATCATAAGTAGATAAAACAGCTCCGCCAAGGACTTGATGTGTCATTGGGTCAAAGAATAATTGGATTGAAACTTTCGTGTTCCCATATTCTTCAGGTACATATTTAGGACGAATAGTATCTTCATAATAAGCTGTGCGAATGGCTACGCCTGCTTTTCCTGCTGTAAAACTATTCAAACCACTAGCTGCAAAGTGATAATCAAAAACACTTAATGCCGAAGAACCTACAACGCCTCCAAATGGTTGGCTTGGTGTATCCTCAAATAGATGTTTGACTACATATCGTGCTTCTCTTCTTGCCACTGTTGCTAGTGCAATCGGCATTTTTGAGCGGGCAGGTATCGAATAAGCAAGGGTTGCATCCCCTACTGCATACACATCAGGTAAATTGGTTTGCAAATATTCATCGGTAACGATCCAACCACGATCATCTAAATCTACGACTCCTTTTAGCCATTCCGTATTCGCTTTGACTCCAGCTGCTTGAATCACAAGATCTGTCGCGATTTCTTCATCTGCTGTTTGAATCGCAGCGACTTGTTGTTCACCAGTGAAAGCAGTGATTTTCGCACCCGTCACGACTTTGATACCCTTTTCTTTTAAATGTTCGGTTAAAATATCCGTCATTTCCGGATCTAAATAAGTGCCTAATGGTCGATCAATCACGTCTAATAACGTCACTTCTTTCCCTGCTTTTTGAAAAGCTTCAGCGGCTTCGATCCCGATATAGCCTGCACCGATAACAGCTACATTTTTGATTGCTGGATCAGTTAATTTATCTTTGATTCTAGTAGCCCAATCGTACCCACGCATCAAATAAACGTTCTCTAAATCTGTTCCTGGTACTGGCAATGAATTTGGTTTTACTCCTGAGCTTAAGATCAATTTATCATATTCATACTCTTTGGTACTCTTATCTAAGATACTAGTCACCGTTACTGTCTTTTGGTCTGCATGAATCGCTTTTACTTCATGATTGTTTAAAATGTGAACATTGGGTTGTGGAAAGTTTTCTGGTCTGAAATTTCGTACATCATTAACATCTGTCACTTGGTCCTCTAAATATAATTCCATGCCACATGACATGAACGAAACATAATCCCCTGCTTCAAATAAGGTGATATCGACATTTTCACCATATCTAGATAGCAATTCTAAAATCGATTGATGTCCGCCATGAGATGCGCCGACAATAATAACCTTTGTTTTCTCCATTGATGAAACCTCCTTGTTCAATTATTTAGAATAACTCTAAACAATTCAAACATAACACTCGATTTTTTATAAATCAAAAGAAATGCCCAAATATTGGACAGAAAAAACAAGACTTTCTCTATTAAGTTTTTGACTTAAATGTTTATCAACTTTTTTTTAGATTGCAATATTTTTTATAAGAAATAACCGTACAGAAAAATAAAACGGTTATGCTATTATTTGTCAATTATATCACTTGACTTAACTTGTAAAATTTATATAAAAGACATTTTCCATACTAATAAAGTTAGTTGGTACTATAGACCTCCTCAACCATGAAATTAGAAAAAAAAACATACCAAAAATAATAATTGTACAAAAAAGATCGTTTCAGGACACTTAACATTTATAAATAAATATAGGAAAAAATTTTCGTTACTTAATGTTGTATAGTACTATAAGAGTAAAGAGGTGGTATATGTGCTCATTACAAAATCTAGATTACAAGGTGGTTCTGTAGTAATTACTCTACCATCTGACAATGGTAAAAAACCTTCAGAAAATCAAGAATATATTGTTGTCTACTCTGAAGATGGGACAATCACATTAGTTCCTAAAATCGAAGATCCATTTAGTGCTGGACAAGAAGCTGAGTATTACGAAAAAGATGAATGGAAAGACTTAACTCCTAAAGGGGGAGAAATTTTATAGTGCCTAAAGCTAGAAATTATATTCCTAAAAAAGGGGATATTGTTTGGATCGATTTTGATCCATCCACAGGCAAAGAAATTCAAAAAGAGAAGACCAGGCTTGGTTGTATCTCGTTATGAATTTAATTGCACAACAATGTTTGCAATAATCTATCCAATTACTTCTACTATAAAAAATCTACCGACACGCTATTCGCTTCCCAAAGATTTAAATACAAAGGGACAAGTACTTATTTCTCAATTAAAATCACTTGATTTCAAGGAAAGAAAACTCAAAAAGGTCGAAAATTTACCTTTACAAGATATGGCTAAAATTGATCAGATTATCCAGTATATATTTTAAGCACCTTAAATTGGATCATAATCTTTCGTTATGCCAAATAAAACTAAAAAATGTACACCATTAAAAAAGAAAAATGACAAATGTTCCTCTTTCAATCAACAAAGCAAACAAAAAATGAAAAACTTCGTTCAATAAAATGAACGTAGCTTTTCATTTTTTTTGATTATATATCAGCTAAAAAAAGGCGAATCCGTTGGCAAGCTTCCGTAAGTTCTGCCAAACTACTTGCATAAGAAATCCGAATATAGCCTTCACCCTCTGGTCCAAAAGCTGAACCAGGGATACAGGCGACTCTGCCTTGTTCTGCTAACTGTAAGCAAAACTCCCAAGAATTCAAGGTAACTTCTTTTGGCAGTTTACAAAACAGGTAAAAGGCGCCATCAGGTGGTATGACTTCAAACCCTAACTCACTTAATTGACCTAAAAGATAATCTCTTCTCTTCGCATACTGTTCTTTCATTTTTTCCCCATCATACATTCCGGTAGTAAGTGCCTCAACCGCAGCTTTTTGAGCCATTGTGGTGGCTGAAGTGACTAAATATTGATGGACTTTGATGATTTCATCAATCACATATTTTTGAGCAAAAATAAAGCCGATCCGCCAGCCGGTCATCGCATGAGATTTGGATAAACCGCTAATCACAATTGTTTGCTCCGGAAGATAAGACGCTGGCGAGACATGGTCTCCGACATAATTCAACTCTGCATAGACTTCATCGCTGATCACGAAGACCGATCGTTGTTTGATGACTTCAGCTAATTTTGCCATTTGTTCTGAAGTTAACAGTGTTCCTGTTGGATTGCTTGGATAGTTCAAGATAATTGCTTTGATCGAGTCGCCATAAGTAGCAAAGGCTGCTTCTAACTGTTCTGGTTGGCAAATAAAGCCTGTTTCTGACGTATCGATCGTGATCAATTCCGCTCCAGCAAGATCCACTATCGGCTGATAGCCAGGATAAGCAGGCGCAGGAATCAATACTTTGTCGCCTTCTTCTAAAATCGCTAGTAAAGAAGCAGCGATTGCTTCTGTGGCACCAACTGTCGTTAGTACTTCAGTTTGAGGATCGTATACCAACCCATAACGTTCTTTTTGAAATAAACAAGCAGCTTCACAAAGTTCGGGTAGTCCCCTCATCCCCGTATAATGGGAATAATTTTCTTCAATAGCAGTGATCCCCGCCTGTTTAACATGTTCGGGTGTTGGAAAATCAGGCTCTCCTAAGGTTAACTTGATGACATCGGGGATAGCAGAAATTTGTTGGTCAAAACTTCTGATTTGTGACACTGCTATTTTTGCAAGCCTGTGATTAAAACGATTGGTTAAATTCATGTGGTTTTCTCCTTTTTATCACTTCTTTGTCACTGATCCTTTTTTAGCAAAAGTCCTTTTGTATGAAGGATCGTTTGATACCAAGCGACACCCTTTTCTAACACAGCCATATCAAAATCAAATCGTGCATCATGAAGTGCTGGTGTATCACCGACACCGAGAAAGAAAAAAACACATGGATACTTCTGGGTATAAACACCGAAATCCTCTGCTTGCAAGACCGGTTGTTCAAGCTCATGTAATTTTTCTGATTGCTTCAAGGCTGTATATAAGTGAGGATCATTGATGACCGCTGGATATCCATCATTATAACGGAATTGGATCGATACCTGCGAATTTTTTTGAAATTTCTCTGCTAAATCAGCCAGTTGTGCTTTGATCGAATCTTGGATTTGCTGATCATAAGAACGGATGCTGCCTGAGATAGTCACTTCATTTGCTAAAACATTTCGAATCGTACCACCAGTGATCTGTCCAAACTTTATTAAACGTCGCCATTCTTTAGGTAAAGATTGTTCCAACTCGTATACTTCATCCATAAAACCAATGGCTCCTCGGATACTGTCGATCCCTTGTTCACTAGAGGCAATATGGACAGATCTCCCTTTGACAACGATATCTGTCTCACTACTTTGTGCCATAAAGGCGCCCGATCGTGAATAGATCTCGCCTTTGGGAAGACCTGGCCATAAATGAAACCCGAAAATCGCTTGGACTTGATAGTCCTCTAACAAACCTGTTTGAATAACACTTTCCGCTCCGCCAGATATTTCTTCCGAAGGTTGAAAAATCAGAACAACGTTGTACATTAACTGTTCTTTATGATCTGCGATATATTCCGTTAACCCTAATAACATTGCCATATGTCCATCGTGACCACACGCATGCATCATCCCTTCATGAGTAGAAGCAAAGGGAAGATTTGTTTCTTCTTGGATCGGTAAGGCGTCAATATCTGTCCGAAAAGCAATCGTTTCGTTTTGTTGATGATCAAAATAAAGCAATAAACCAGTCTCGCCGATTTCATGCAGGACTCCCCCAAGATCCTTGATTTGTTCATGCAAATACGCTTTGGTTTTAAATTCATGAAAGCCGATTTCAGGAATTTGATGTAACGCCATGCGATGTTTTGCTAACATCGACATTCACCATCCCTTCATAGAGCCCTTTAACGACTGTTTCATATTCTTCATTTTTTACCCCAATGATCAAGTTTAATTCTTGTGCCCCTTGGGATAAGATCGATGTCCGAATCTCTAGTTGATTTAAGATGGATAAGACTTTGCCAGAAAGTCCAATCAGTTCTTTATGTGGTCCGCCAACAACTGAGATCAATGCCAGATTCTCGATAATTTCGACTTCCTCGACACCCAAATTTTCTTTTAACTCTTTGGTAATCAAAAATAATTGATCTGCAATGGCTTCTGCTGAAACGACTACTCCAATATTGTCGATCCCCGAAGGAATGTGTTCGATCGAGATACCATGATTCGCAAAGACACTCATTGCTTTCCAAATAAACCCGATTTCATCAGACATATGTCGTTTAAATAGTGTTAGCGAAAGAAAATCTTTTTTTCCAGCAATCCCTGTTAAGCCATTTTCTTTTTCGACTTCTTTGCTGGAAATTCTAGTGCCTTGCGCCTCTGGATCGTTCGTATTTTTTATTTGAATCGGGATACCTGCTTCTTGTACTGGGAAAATAGCTGATTCATGGAGAACATTTGCCCCCATATACGCCATCTCTCGTAATTCTCTAAATGAAATTTCTTTGATGATTTTTGGCGTGTCAATGATTCGTGGATCAGCCATCATAATCCCGGAAACATCCGTCCAATTCTCATAACAGTCGGCATTCAATAGTTTGGCTAAGATTGCGCCAGTGATGTCGCTCCCACCTCGCCCCATCAATTTTTCTTTTCCAACTGGATTAGCACCATAGAATCCTGGGACTACTAGTGGGCCTTTTTCTTGATAAATAGTTATTATTGCTTGTTTCGTCCGTTCTTCATCGATCTCACCCGTATAATCAAAGAAAATCAGTTCTTTCGCATCTATAAACGTATAACCAACATATTCAGCTAATAACTTCGCAGTGAGATATTCTCCCCGACTGACCAAAAAATCTTGCGAGACTTTTTCTCGCTGTAATTTTTTTTGGATCTCTAACAATTCATCTTCAATCGGAAAAGTCAACGACAAGACATCTCTCACTTGAATGAATCGTTCACAGATCCTTTCCCACAAAGGTGTCCAGTCGACTCCATGATGAAGATAGGCATGAATCAAATACAAGAGATCCGTGACTTTGTCATCTTCTTTTGTTCGTTTTCCTAAAGCGGAAACAACGATCACACTTCGTTCAGGAACAGCTAAAATAATGGATTTTACTTTTTTGAATTGTTCTTCATGAGCCATCGATGAGCCACCAAATTTTGCGACTTTCATTGGATCCCCTCCCTGATTGGTGATAACAAGGCAGAGGCGATTTGTACAGCATTCGCAGCTGCGCCTTTACGGATATTATCCGCTACGGTATACAGCAACAGCCCATTTTCCAATGTAGGATCATGCCGGAGTCTGCCGACGTATACCTCATCTGTTCCTTTAGCAAGGATACTGGTCGGATAACTATGGTTGGGCAAATCATCCACGACTGTTATTCCCGGAAAATGTTGCAAACATTGACGGACTGCTGCAAGCGAAAATGGCTGCGCCAACTGGACTGCGATTAAAACACCATGACCAACTTCGATGGGGACACGTACACAAGTAGCCGAGACAGGTAAGTTAGGCAAATGTAGGATCTTCCTTGTTTCAGCCATCATTTTGTGTTCTTCTTTCGTATACCCATCAACCAACGATGCATCAATTTCGGGGATGACTGTTTGACTGATATCATGCGGATAAAGCGAAGGTTCCTGCCCTTTTTGAGTGGCGTGAAGATCAGTTAGCCCTTGTTGTCCCGAACCAGAGACCGCTTGATAGGTGGAATAGTTCACGCGGTTGACACCAAATGTCTGTTGCAATGCCTTTAACGGTAAAACGGCTTGGATCGTGGAACAGTTTGGATTGGCAATCAATCGGTTCATTTCATGATCTGCTAGATTGACTTCTGGAACGATCAACGGAATCGACGGATCTTCTCGCCAAGCAGAAGAATTATCAATGACGACCAACCCATGTTCTCTAGCAAGTGGCGCAAATTCAAGTGAAATTTCTGCTCCGGCTGAAAAAAGCGCTAAATCATACCCGTCAAATGATGTCTTTGTTAATTCTTCTACTGTGTATTCTTTTCCCTTAAACACACAGATTTTTCCAGCTGAACGCTTGGATGCTAATAATTTCAAACGACCTACTGGAAAATCATATTCTGCTAACACGTTCAACATCGTTTGACCAACTAAACCGGTTGCTCCAACGATACAGGTATCTATTTTGCGCATCTTTTTCATCCTCTCTATAATTCCCGTAATGCAGCGATCAATGCGGTGTTTTCCCTCGTTTGTTCGTCTTTGATCTTTAATACTCGGGCAGGCGTTCCACCCACTACGGTATCAGCGGCTACATCTTCTAAAACAACTGCTCCAGCCGCCACGACTGCATTTTTGCCAATACGGACACCTTCAACAATGACAGCATTCGCCCCCACCAAGACACCGTCTTCAACCACCACTGGTTGAGCGGAAGCCGGTTCGATCACACCCGCCAACACTGCACCCGCACCAATGTGACAATTTTTGCCGACAATCGCTCTTCCGCCTAAGATTGCCCCCATGTCGATCATCGAGTTTTCCCCAATCTCCGCACCGATATTGATGATTGCTCCCATCATGATGACCGCATGATCACCGATCGTTACTTGATCCCGGATAATTGCTCCTGGCTCGATCCGAGCATTGATTTCTTTTAAATCAAGCAGAGGTATGGCACTATTTCTAGCTGTTTCTTCTATTTCGATCTCAATGATTTTAGCGGATTCTTTTGCGAGGATTGGTGCGATTTCTTGGTAATCACCGAAAATAATTTGACTATTCCCCTGACCAAATACTTTACACTTTTCAAATTTAATTGGTTCAGTGACATTTAAATACACTTTAACCGGTGTTTTTTTATCAGCTGTTTGAATCAAACGTATAATTGCTTGTGCGTCCATTTGCTTTCTCTCCTTTATCCACCTAAAGTATCTGCTAATTGATAGTATCCAGCTGGTTGATTGCTTAACCAAAAAGCTGCACTTACTGCTCCTTCTGCAAAAATCTGATTGGAAAACGACTCATGTTTGATTGATAATACTTCATCCGTAGATGCAAATAAAACTTCGTGCTCTCCAGGTACAGAACCAATACGTAAACTGTGTACTCCGATTTCATCGGTTTTTCTAGGTTGATCTTTCCATTGGAAAACAGGAGATAGTTTGCGGACTTCTTGCATACTAGCGAGTAGTGATTGAGCCGTTCCAGAAGGCGCATCTTTTTTTTGGTCATGATGTTTTTCAATCAATTCGATTTGCCATGTTTTCAATAATTCAGCAGCCTGCTTCACTAATTGATTCATGACAAAAATCCCTAAAGAAAAGTTCGCACTGTATAAAATGGGGAAACGTTGCCCAAACGCTTCGATTGCCTGGAATTGTTCCTCACTATAGCCAGTCGTTCCGATCACGACTGGAAGTTGGTGTGCTGCTCCATAATCTAGCACTTTTTCCAAATTATCTGCGTGAGAAAAATCAATAAGGAGTGAGATATTACTCGGAAAAGATAAAGTAGTCGCTTCTTTAAGGGAGACCTTTGGAAAAACGACTTCATGCTCATAAGATTCAATGACTTCTTGGATTTTTTTACCCATTCGTCCATGTCCGACTACACCAATTTTCATACCTGTTCTCGTCCTTTCATAGGTAATAATTCCTGTAATACTCCTCGCTTGTCCTCAGACAGAGGAACAAGTGGTAGCCGTAACGCACCTGAAGGAAGAGCCATCATCTCCATTGCGGCTTTTATTGGGATCGGATTTGTTTCACTAAACAAGGCATGGATCAATGGTAAGGCAGTTAATTGGATTTGCTGCGCTCGTCGAAGATTCCCTTGCTCAAACGTTGCGACTAATTCATGGACTAATCTAGGCTGGATATTGGCCCAAACACTGATAACCCCACTTCCACCCACACTTAATATTGGCAAAATAGCATCATCGTTGCCACTATAAAGGACAAACGAGTCTGTCAAAAGACGACCAATTGCCATCACATAAGCAAGATCACCTGATGCTTCTTTGATCCCGCTGATTTGTGGATGTGTCGCTAATTTTTCCAGGACTGGGATTGGGATCGTCATTCCAGTTCTAGATGGTACATTGTATAAAATGATCGGTCGTGGTGATTGGTCAGCAATTGCAGTAAAATGCGCCAACAAACCTGCATCACTTGTCTTATTATAATAAGGCGTGATCACTAACAATTGATCCGCCCCAATCGCTGCTAAACGTTGGACTCTTTCAATTGTTTTTTTCGTATCGTTTGTTCCTGCGCCTGCGATGACTGGGATTCTTTTATTTACTTTTGCTACTGTAAAACGTAGAATCTCCTCTTCTTCTTCTGGCGTTAACGTCGAAGATTCCCCAGTTGTTCCTAACACTAACAGGCCATCTGTACCTTCTGAAAGATGAAACTCAATTAGTTTCTCTAATCCCTGATAGTCAATTTCGCCAAGCGCATCCATCGGTGTAATCAACGCAACGATCGAACCTTTAATCATACGACATCTCCTTTTGTGACCATTCATGAACAGCTGGTCCCGTCATTTGTATTTGTGTCTCCCCAGTAATCATTAACTCTCCTTGCTCTAAGTGAATCATGGCCTTAGCGCTTGCCAAGTACCCATGATCTCTAGCTACGACATAAGCCGCACAACAGCCAGTACCACAAGCCAATGTCCAACCAACGCCACGTTCATACGTGCGTACGATCAGTTCCTGTTCATTGACTCGTTGGACAAAATTAACATTGGTTTTTTCTGAGAATAATGGATGGTGACAAATCTGTTCCCCTAACGCTTTCATTTGTTGCGCTTTTGCATCCTCTACAAAAACAACAGTATGGATCGTGCCCATAAACAAACTAGTTAGCTGGACATCCACTTGTCCAATACGTACTATTTGATCCACGATGGGTTCTGTTTGATTGACCGCTAACTTTTCTGTTGAATAATCGGGTTGTCCCATCTGAGCGGTACAATAAAAAGGTTCTTTTGTCAAAATTTCAATGGAAATCACACCCGCTAATGTGTGTACGTCGAAAGGTGAAGTTTCTACCATAGCTTTATCCCATACATACCGAGCAAAACAACGAATCCCATTCCCACACATCGGCGCCTGACTGCCATCTTTATTGAAATAAAGCATCGTTAAAGGTTGCTCTCGAACGACAATCAACCCATCTGTATCAAATCGATCCTGTCCACACCACTTGCTGGCTAATTGGTGATAATCGATTCCTTCTTCATAGTCCATTAAGATAAAATCATTGCCGCAACCATTATATTTATGCAGGATCATTGAACTTCACCTCGCAATAAATCCTCATATTCTTGCCTACGTACCACTAATCGAGCAGTTTCACCGTTGACGAATACCACAGCAGGCGTCAAGGCTCGGTTATAGTTGCTACTCATTGAATAACCATAAGCGCCTGTGGCATATACCGCTAATATATCTCCGGGTTCAGCGATAGGCAAAAGAGCTTCTTGAATAACCACATCACCTGACTCACACATTTTCCCAGCGATCGTGACTTTTTCGGTTTTCTTTTCCCTTAATTTGGTTGCCAGATCACATTGATAGCTCGCTTGATAGAGTGCTGGACGGATATTATCGGTCATTCCCCCATCGACAAAATAATACTTTTTATTCGGCGTTTGCTTAATAAATCCTACCGTATAAAGCGTCGTTCCTGCTTCCCCAACGATACTTCTTCCGGGTTCGATCAACAATTCATTGATTACTAATCCTTGTTTTTTTAAAGCTTCTTCCGTAAAACGTACTAATTCTCGAACAGATTCTTCAATGGGTAATGGCTGATCACTTTCGGTATAACGAATACCGAACCCTCCCCCAAGATTTAGCGAAAGTACTTCATCAAAATCTTTAAGATAACCAACCAGTTTATGGATTTCTGCTATCCATGCCGATAGTTCAAAAATCTGCGAACCAATATGTGCATGAAAGCCTTCTAACTGTAAAAATTCACTACCCTGAATAAATTGGATCGCTTTTTGACACTCTTCACTTTCATAGAGTAGACCAAATTTTGAATCAATATGAGCGGTAACGACATATTCATGCGTATGTGCTTCGATCCCTACATTCAACCGGATCATTACCTGGAGTTCTTTTTGATATTCTTGGCTAAGTGCGACTAACAATTCAACTTCCATGAGATTATCCGCTACAAAATGAACAAGTCCATTTTCAATAGCATAACGGATTTCCGCAGGTGTTTTATTGTTTCCATGAAAATAGACCTCTTCCATTGGAAAGTCAGCACACACAGCTGTATAAATCTCGCCACCACTAACTACATCTAAACCTAATCCTTGTGATTGAATCAGTTTTAACATGGCGACGGTCTGAAATGCTTTTGATGCATATAAAATCTTTGTCTTAAAATGATCTGATTGAAATCCTTGTTTAAATGCCTTGATGTTCTCCACCATTTGCTTCTCGTCGTAAACATAAAGGGGTGTTTGATATTGTTTTACTAATTGACTAACAGGAATTTCACCGATCATTAATTCTGACATTCGAGACTACCTCTTTTCCGCAATGTTTTTTAAAATTTCTCTCATTAAGATTTGAATTTTATTTGAATAATATTAAACAAATTCTCAGTGATTGTCTACTATATTCATAAATTTAATAAAAAAAAGTGCATTCATACATTTTTTTGTATAAATACAAAACTAGCGAATAAAAGATTAAAAAACAATGGATATGCTCATAAATCTCACTATTTCAATCATACAATCTAGTGAAAGCAACTGCTCCATCAAATAAAAATACGTTTGGTTGCGATCATTCCATCGAAACCAAACGTATTTTTTTAATCCTTCGTTGTAAAAAAAAGAGCTATTCCTTTGTTCATCAGAAAATTCATTCTTAAATTGATTTTATTTAAACCACATACCCAAAGTAAACGGCTAAAAACATCAATGATGCACCTAACATCACAAATAAGTGCCAAATAACATGTGTGAATCTCTTACTTTTCATGCTATAAAAAATTGAGCCGATCGAGTAAGCTAACCCACCAGCGACCAATAAAAGTAAACCGGTCAAATTGATGTTTTGATAAAGTTTTGGTAAAACAATCACGATTCCCCAGCCCATCACATTATAAATAATCGTTGATACTTTAGAAACCTGACTGGCTTTCGCTAAAGTCAAACACTTGTAAATGATCCCGATAACTGCTGTTGCCCAGATTACACTAAGTAATAGTACACCAGAAAGTCCCTGAACGATTAACAGGCAAAAAGGCGTATAGGTCCCGGCAATCAGTAAATAGATCGAACAATGATCGAATATTTGAAACACTTTTTTTGCTTTTGTAAAAATCAAGCTATGGAACAACGTAGAACTGAAAAAAAGCAAAAACAGCGAACTGCCATAAATGATAAACGCAACATAATCGAGGGTTGAATGAGCTTGTTCCATCAGCAAGTCAAAACAAATGAGACTTAAAAACGCTGCAATTCCATGGGTGACGGCATTCAACACTTCATTCACTATTTGATACTTCCGACTAAATTCTACTTCCATTTTTGTATTTCCTCCAATCATTGATGCCTTCTTCTTATAAACCTATTATATACTGTTTGTAAGACTTTTACATCTAGTTTTCAAAACTATATTAAAACTTAATGTTTAAAATAGCAAATGAAACACACTATCCCGACCACTAGCAATCCAATCAATACGAATCCAAGAATCAAAAGAGATCGTTTTTTTTGGCTATCGATTTTCTTGACTTCTTTTTCAATGTCTTGATCTTCATAGGGAATACGGTGTCCTCGTACCAGCAACCGGTGACTATTGACCATATAAGGGGTACATGTTAATAATGTAACTAAATCCTGCCCTTTTTCAATCATCAGATCATCAAGATCTGTAGGCTCAATAATTTTGATTTGATCCACTTGATACGCTAATTTACCATTCTGACTTTCGATAAAAAACAAATCGTTTTTCTCTAGTTGATCTAAATCCGTAAATAGTTTGGCTTTGGGTAATCCACGATGACTAGAAAGAACGGCATGAGTACTTTCACCTCCAACTGGATAAGAGGTTCCTGCCAATAAAGAGGCACCTTTTTCCAGAAAAAAAGAAGTCGTTTGGTCAAAAATCGGTAGTCGCACATTGATTTTCGGGATTGATAACACACCAATGGTATGTTTTTGGATCGTTGATTGTGTTACCTTCTCCGGTTCTTCTTCGGCGAATGGGTCAGAGCCTGGGGAAGAATTACTTTTTGCAAGTTCTCGATTTTTTTCTAGATATTCTTGTTGGATTTTCTCTAACTCTTCTGTCTTTTGTTGTTGTGCTTGTTGTTGGTATTTTCTAATGATTTGCTGATCCAGGTAATCATTGATACGATCACTAACAAAAGGATACATAAAAATTACGATTCCTGTGATGAATAACAAGGTCATGAAACTATCCAAATATCGCCGCTTTTTGTTACTCATTGATCGTCATCCTTTTTTGACTCGTTTTTCCTTTTATTGATGGGATTTTTTTACTTTTACAAAATAACCAATTCCCATGATTAATAAGACTGTACCAATTGTTAGATAAAGGTAAATCCCTTTGCCACCTGTAGAAGGTAATGTTCCTTTATGCTTGTTTGGTACCTTTTCTGGTGAAATGACTTGTCCAGACAAATGATAAGATTGTTCATCGACTACAAATGAAAGGCGGTTAGTCAACTGTACATAATTTTCTGGTGCCTTGATTTCTTCTAAATAGTAGGTTCCATAAGCTAATCCAATGATGGTAATCAACCCATCTTTTTCAGTAGTAAAAACAGTCGCTTTTCCTTGCTCTTTCGTCCAATTAACGGCTTTCGTTTGAGGATCAATCAACAAATAGTTCGCCTCACTTGAATCTTGGTCTCGAACGACAAAGCTAGCACCTGCTAACGGTTGGTTTGTTGAAACCGCTCCATCAACTTTGATAAACTGCTTACCACCTGTAACTACTTCAACAGTTGGTGGTGTTTGGTCTTTCGTATAGTCGTTTTCTACATTTGCTTCATTTTGGTATCCTGTAGTTGGATTTGCTTGGTCATTCAAATACATATAATAAATAAATTTCAATGTTCCTCCAGGCGTTAAAGAAGGAATGTACGCTGGATCAACTGCCACCGTAAAGCCATTTTCTTGCTCAATCACTGTATAATGACTTGGATCGATTGTTGTTTCTCCATCGTAAAGTGCATAGCCATTGGCGCCATTGACTGCATGATGAAAAGTCAATGCTGCATCGTGTTGATCGATTAAATTGAATTTCGTGTATTTGTTCATTGAACCTTCTTTATCAGCAATTCCTTCGGGAAGATTGACCTTGATTTCATACTGGATCATTTCGCCAATTGCTACATCTTTGCCATTTAATTTTGGCGTACTTTTTTCAACTTTTGATGTATCATTTTTAATCGTTTTTTCGACAGGTGTTTGATTATTTTCGGTAATTTCAAATGCTGTTTTCGTTTGACTCTCAATCAATGCGGCGTTATCTGGTGCCTTCACTTCTTCCAAAAGGTAGTGGCCAACTTCTAACCCGTAAATTTCCATCTGACCTTTTTCACTGTTTTCTTCAATGAAGTCAGCTGTTCCGATATGATACGTTTTCCCAGTCAAAAAAGATTTAGCAGCGGTTTGATCAGTTGTCCAAGTATAAAGACCGTCTTTCACACTATGAAGGTATTTTTTTACTGCTCCTTCGGTTTTTGAAATGTTAAAGACTGCGCCATTCAATGGTTCATTTTCGGCTGTCCCCACTTTTTTGACTTGCAATACCCCATTATTAGAAACAAGATTTTTAGGATATAAATGAATCGTGTCTAATTCTTCTGTACCATACTGATAAGAGCCGTCTGGTTGTTTGATCATTTCATAAACAGGAAAAGCCAATACCATATTGCCAGCTGCGACTACCCCTGCTTTCGGTTCTTCTTTGATGACATAAACCGCATCTTTTCCGTTTTGAGATTTTGGCAATTCCAGCGTTACGCTTCCTTGTGCATCTGTCGTTCCCGACGTGATTGGTTCTCCAGGAGTCAGTTCTTGAACTGCTTGTTGCGCTTCTTCGACTGATTTACCATTATTTCGTTGTTCATAAAATTGATTCGTTACATTATAAACAGTAAATGATACATCTCCTAGACCTTGATATTGGTCAAACTCTGTCATCTCTTTCCCACTGTTTTGAATAACATTGGGTAAAGAAAGTGCTTTTTTCTTATGCAAGATCACTTGTGCAACTTCTTGATCGGTAGCTGCAAAGACAGGCGATTGCCCTACCCAGCTACCTAAAACAGCTGATAACACGAATAATATTCCCCAACAAATGTCGATTGCTTTCCACTCTTTTTTCATTTATTTTCACCTTTCTTTCTCCATTTCCACAGACTGATACTAACTAGTATTAGCCCAACGATGACATAAAACTGGCTATTTTTTTCATTTGTTTTAGGCAGCAAACCGAAATCTGCTTTACGATTCTTTACCTTCAAAGGATCCGACTGTTGTCCGTTTTGCTGAAACGAATTTTTTTCAACTACAAAAGGAATTAGCTCTTCACTTTTGATATAACCTTTCGGTGACTGGATCTCTTCAAGGTAATAATTCCCGTCGGTCAACCCTCGAACTGAAAAATTCCCTGATTGGTCGGAAGTTAGTCGATACGCTCCTTCACTACTCATTCGCCAAGTAACGCCTTCCTTCGTTTGATGAAGGTATTTACCTCTTTGATTTCTTACTAGAAATACAGCGCCTTGTAGAGGACTTTGATTTCGACTATCAATTTTCAAAAAATGCTTTCCTCCCGTACGGATGGCAGTTGATCGTTGGAGGTACTCACGTTCTGTAGTGACCGTGACGTTATTCTTCAATTCCTCGTCTGGAATTGCTGTCGCTGATACTTGCATCTGATAGGTAATCGAAAGTGGTTGTCCAACCATTTTTTGGAGTGTCTCTTTAGCCAATGTCAATTCAAAGCCATTTTGATGAGAAACCATCTTATACCCGGAATGTATTTCTTGTCCGCCAATTTTGAGTTTCCATGTATCAGGTAAGAAGAGCAAATGATCATCAGCTTCATCAATGAGTTGATAGCTTTGACAGTCAGAAACAATGGTATCTACTGTATAAGTGACGATTTCACCAAACGAAACACTGGAATCTCCTTGGATCTTTTTTTCCAAAAAAGAAAGTGGAGTCGTTTCTTCGTTCTTAGGATATAAATGAATCGTCTTCAATTCTTGACCTTGCTCATTATTAATTGGGAGTACCACAACTAAATTGGCTGATTTTTCTTTGACGTTTACTGGCGTCTTCGTTTCTTGAAAAAGATACACTTGATCTCTTCCTTGTGCATCTTGCTTTGGTAATTGAAATTGAGCGATACCAGCTTCGTTACCAACGGTTTTGGTGATTTGTTCTGTTACAAACGTTCCGATCTCTTGTCCCTTTTTTGCTAATTGTTGTTGCGCTGTTGTGACATCGATCCCTTGTTCTCTCAATTGATAGAAAGAAGCTGTGACATCATAAACCGAAAAACTCACCTCATTTATCCCCTGAGCTTCTTGGAAGAATACTTGCTCTTCACCCGTATTTTTTTGTGGATCAGGTAAATTCCCTTCCGTAAACAGAAGTTTATGCAAGATAATCTGTACCTGCTCATTCGAAGATTGATTCGGAATATGTTGAGCCGCACTTCTTTGCGATCCAATCGTCAACAACAGCGGAATGAGGAACAAGATATACCAGATTCTTTTTTTCATTACGCCACGCCCTTTCTTTGTTTTTTGAAAAAGGCAACGAAACATGTGCTGCTTATCGCAAGGAAACCAGCTAAATAGAACCAGATACGACCCATTCCGCCAGTCTCAGGTAAAGGAACTTTGACTTGATTGGTAATCGTTAACGTAATTTGATTATTTTCGTCTCCAGCTACTAATCCACTTTCTTGTTTGGACCCATCCACGGTCACTGTTCCATCTTCCTTCACCACGATCAAGACTGGCTTTTTCAATCCTTGATACCCATCTGGTGTTTTGGTTTCCGTTAACGTGTAAGAACCAGGTTGAAGGTTTTCAAATGTAAATGTATCCGTTGATTCACCTGCTTGAGGTAGTTCGACACTTGACCTTTCCCCCTCTAGTTTAAAGCTAGCCCCTTTTAATGATTGCCCGTTATCTTGTTTTTTATAGACCGTAAGATTAAAAGGTTTGAGATGGTTTTGATGCTGTAATGTCCACTGCGGATCTACCTCAACATTTTCATGTTCATAGTGGATCGTGCCATATTGATCAATCGTCCATTCATAATTCCCAACAATCGTATCATAGCCAACGGGTCCCTTCGTCTCTACCATTCGATATTCTCCTGGTTCCTCTACTGTAAATTGAGCCAGTCCCGTTAGTTCCGATACTTTTGTCGCTACTGTTCGATAACTATCAGCAGCATCTTTTTTCTGTAATTCAAAAGTAGCACCTGCTAAGTGGACTTTTTCTGACCCATGAAGCGTATATTTGTGAATCGCCAAAGGAATTTTTTTGAAAGGATTTTCGATCGTTAGAAGAATCGCCTGTTCCTCGATTTTTGCGGATTGTCCGTCGATCGTTACCTTTCCTTCGGCTGATACCGCAATCTTCCAGGTGTTTTTTTGAGCAAGTTCATGTCCGTCTGGTGCCTGTACCTCTGTAAGCGTATAGGTTTCCCCTTTCATTAGTCGAACATCAGCAGGCAAGTGATAACTGCCATCTTTGTTATCGATCAAGCGGATCGTTTTAGATTGACCAGTTAATTCGAAAACTGCTCCTACAAGATTTTTTGCTCCAGATGAAGAATGTTTGGTGATGTTCAAATCAAATGGTGTAAACTTTTTAGTATTTTTCCAAGTCGTATCGTTGACTTTAGCAGCCTCATAGCCTTCAACGGTCATTTCGTTACTTGCTTGATAGTTAAACGCTTGTCCTTGGTTATTAAATTTTGGCAACATCATGTTTTCTTGATAGTCAGTGCCATTACTTGCTGAGAGTAACTTGATGTTTTCACGTCTCCAAGTTCCCTCAGTATCATTAGTTGGTTTATTTAACTGGATAAATCCCGTTTGCCAACTATTTTTATCTGTTGTTGGCGTTCGTTTTATTTCATAAGTGATGTGATCTGGTCGTAGGCTAGTATCATGATCATATTCTTCCCATTCTTTTGTGAAAGACAATGTTACGCCTGGTGCTTTTGCGGAAGGAACGCCAAATTCAACAATTGTTGAAGCATCCGCCGTCGGTTGCAAGGTTGTTTTTTCATTCATTTGGTACCATACATCGGGTTTAAACGTTTTACTTTCAGTTTGGATTCGTACCTGATAATGGATTTGGATTTCCTGATCTTTCCCTAAATATAGTTGATTGCTTTGGATCGTTGAACCAGAAATACCAATCGTAGGCATTACTGCGACAGCATTTTTCCCTACATCTTTGATCGTGAGGGTATTTTCTTCGTAAACAAAGGGTTGAGCAATCGGATCAATCACTTTTCCATTACTGATGGTTCCAGCAATATGGACCGCTTTTTTCGCTAAATAATCAGAAATATCTGTGGCACGATCAGCCGATTCGTAATAGAATTGACCAGATTCATCCGTTGATACCATTTTCTTCATATTTGTTTCCACATCAGCTTTTGATAAGCCAGCTGGAATATCTGATTGCAATTGGATTCCTAAGCCATGGATCTTGATTCCTCGTTCTTTCAACGCTAATGCTTCGCCGATCGTTGCTGTAAACGTGCTCCGAATTTGCTTCTCTCGATTGTTTTGATCTGGAACATTGTAATATCTACTTAAAAGAGAAGTATTTCCGGCTCCTTCTCGTACATCGCTAAATTCAGTTCCATAATAACTACCATCTTGTTCTGTAAACACTTTGTTCACGTGATAGGAGTAGGTTGGCACACCATCCGTTAATAAAACAATCACTTTTTCATGATTATTTTGTTCAGCCAACATCTCACCAGCTTCTCTCAACGCTTTTTGAGTAAAGGTTCCCCCTTGTGTCGTTGAAGGAGTGATCGCTTTAATCTGATTTTTTACAGAATTGAATGAACTTAGTGGGATTGAACCGTTGTTATAACCCACACTAGAATACCCAATATAGCCAAGATTGATTTTTTCAGCTATACCACTATGGTCAAGGGTATCTACAAAACTATTGACCCCTCGTTTCACTTCGGCTAAACGATTGTCTTCATTCATACTGCCTGACCAATCGACTACTAATACAACGTCTACAGGTGAAAACTCTTTTTGAACGTTCCCACGTACATTTAAAAAAACATCGTATAATCCTGGTGTAGTCGTTTCTCGTGCATATTTACGAATAGCATAAGAGGATTCTTCTCCTGTTCCCCCGTATTCAATATAAGAATTTGACCGATTAGATGGGTCGCCATTCCATGACGTCACACCATCCCACTGACCATTTTGATTTCCTTGATGATTGAGAACCGTTTCGTTTCCTGTCGGCTGCCACGCTGCTTGTGGGTAGACCCCAGTAGAATCGTTGGTATAATTTGGTACGATAGGTGTGACAATTTGTTTATTATTTCCAGCAGAAAAGAAAGCGGGAAATTCAAACGGACGTACAACCTCTTCTTTTGTCTCTTCTTCAAGATCTTGTTCCTTTGCTTGCTGTTCTTCATTTCCTCTTTCTGTTGATTCCTTTGTATCTGCTTCGTTAGATTTAGTCGATTGCTCCGTTGTTTCCAGCGAAGTTTCCTTATTAATTTGTTGCTCTAAGGTATTATTTTCCAGAAACTTAAATGATTCCTTCACAATCGGCGTGAGTGCTTTTCCTTGCTCATTATCTGCCGTTTGTTGTTCCACTAAAACTTCTACGTCAACTGACTGATTCTGCTTGATGCCTGCAAAAATCCACTTCTCGTGATACTCTTGCTTGAAAAATTGGCTAGTTGTGAGCCATTTCCCACTAGTGTCATTAAGATATTCCGTATATTCAGTTGTTGGAATTGGTAGAAGCATTTCTTTTGTTTCTGAATCAATAACCCGTACCAAGTATCTATGTCCTTGGTCATTCTCAGAAAGCCCTAATTCGACGGTCAATTGTTCCGCAGATTGATGAGCTTGGACTTGGCCATATTCATTAGCCATTATTTCCATAGTAGCCTCATTACTTGCTTCGACAAGTTTCCTATTCTGAAAGAAAAAATTGAGTACAACAATGATTCCTAAAGACCCTAACAAAAAGAATAATTGTTTCTTTCTCATAGATATCCTCCTTAAAAATTATTTAAAATTCAGTTAGATAATATAAAAAAAGAGAAAAAACCTCTATTTTTTCTCTTTTTATTCTCATTCAATTTTTAAGTGGATTTTTTAGTTATATTAAATCTATAGAAGATATGTAAATAATAAATATATCTATAAACGTTCTGTTATTTTTATATAATGATGTAGTTTATATTTTCAAAATAACTGATCGAATAGACTTGGATTTGAAACACTGACTTTATTTTCATTTCTACAATTATTGAAAAAATATAAAAATCTGAGATACATATTTACAAGATGATAAAGATAAGTTAATAATAATAATACTAAATTAGAAAAGATGGTGATTTATTGATCGAGCAATTATTGTTAGATGATCATTCGCGAGGAAAATTAGCTGTTTATGGTCAACTATTGACGTTATCTCCAGGAGAGCACTTGATCGATAACCTAAGAGAAAACTTAGAAACAACAATCAGTATGGTTAAACTAAAAAAAATCCTTGTTTCTATTCAAGAAGACTTGGAAAAGATAAGTAATAAACAATTATTAACGGCTAAAAATAAGTTGATCATTCGTGAAAGAATGATCCATTACAATCAATATCAAAATTTTTTAACCACACAAAGTATCCCTTATCAGTTATTGCTTAGTATCATCAAGAAGCAAGATGAAGATCTTGCTTCTTTTTGTCAACGCAACTATATTAGCCGTTCCACTTGTTTTCGCCAAACCAAAAAATTAGCGCAGTATTTTAAAGACTATCATATCACTTTGAACTTAACGAACTTAACACTAACAGGTTCGGAAATGCTGATCCGGATTATGTTTTTTAACTTTTTTTGGTTTGTTTCATTAGGTGAAAGTCTAGATGATCTCTATTTTAGCGATGATTTAAAAGCACTATTTGAATTATACGAAGCGGAACATCTGAAAAATAAATATGCAATCGGCAAGAAGCAAGCTATGCTCCATTGTAAAATCAATCTTTTACGAATTAAAGAGGGTCATTTCACTGATATTTATGAATTAACTCCCACTTCTTTTATCCCTAGTGGAACAGATCTTGAATTTTTTTATGATTTCTTTCAACTTTCTAATTTGAAGCTCGATATTTTAGAAATCAATTCCCTTTTTTATTTGTTCTATTATTGGCCTTTTCTAAATTCCAAATCAGATGTCCAATTACCAATCGTGGAACATTCTTATCTGCAGGCGAACAACCATTTAAAAAAAGTCTTGGAAGAGTTTGAAACGCATTGTCAAAAATATATTAGTAATTTCAACTTTCATGAAGAGCCTTCCCTTCATGCGAATATCTACCTTTCATTGTTGAATTTTACTGTATTCAAACAAAAAATCCCTTTAACAACCTTTTTTATTTCTACGTATATCCAAAAGAAATATCCTATGATCCAAATTTTAGCTACTAAAATCGAAAGTTATTGGAAAAAGATTGCGAATCGTAAAAACTTCCTTTGGTTAAAAAATTGTAGTAGTGAATTAGCTTTCATCCAAGCTTGTTTACTTTATCCGTATTATACCAAGCTGGAAGAAGACTATAAATTGAAAGTTGGCTTTATCAACGTTTCAGAATACTTGATCACTTATGAGATATTTAATCTAGGTGAAAAGATTCCTTTTATCGAGATTGAAAAAGCCCATCTGCCACTCACGAAACAGTATGATTTTTATATTATTGGTTCACCCTTGCTTATTCCTCCAGAGCTAGACCCAGCAAAATATGCGGTTATTGATTTTTGTCGTTACAATGATTTTGAAACGGCATTGTATCAACGACTTTCACATGCCCACCATGAAAAATTAAAAAAACAGCTATAAATAAAGGCTTTTGCTCAAGTATCCTACTGGATCTTGAACAAAAGCCTTTATTGTTATTTTGATGCACGTTTTACGTATGTGCCTTCTGTTGTATTGATTTCAAGTAGTTCATCTGTTTCGATGAAGTCTGGAACGTTAACGACTAAACCTGTTTCCATTGTAGCTGGTTTACCAGAACCAGTCACGGTTGCTCCTTTAATTGAAGGTTGTGTTTCAACTACACGCAAAACAACAGTTGTTGGAAGTTGAACACCAATCACTTCGCTGCCGAAGAATTGAATTTTTACTTCCATGTTTTCTAAAATATATTTCATTTCTTCTTCTACAGTCTCTACTGGAATTTCATATTGTTCATATGTTTCAAGATCCATAAAGAATGCTGTGTCGTCCATTGTATATAAATATTGTACTGGTTTCGTATCAATATGTGCTTTTTCAAACTTTTCTTCTGGTCGGAAAGTTGTGTCATATGTTGCTCCTGAACGAACATCTTTTAGTTTCATACGCATCACAGTGTTTCCTTTACCAGGTTTGTGGTGGCTTGCGTCTAAAACTTTAATTAATTTACCGTCTTGAACAAATGTCATACCGGCTCTTAAATCACTTGCTGAGATCATTATTTTTGCTCCTTCTTAACTTAATCATAATCAACTTTATTGTATCAGACAACCGCTTAGAAAACTAGGGAATTATCTATTTTTAAGTTTTACTCTTTGACTTTCTCGTTTAATCATGCTATTTTTAATGAAATTCATTTTTGGAGGGACTTCACATGACAAACAGCAAATCAAAACAAATGAATATTTGTTGTTGTATGGTGCATAAAAGCAGCATACGATTTGTCATGTCTATTAATAGCCCTTCATAAATTGGTATTGCCTTCTTCCGTTTTCCAATACTTATTTCATGATTTTTTCAAGGAGCTGATTTAATAGTCAGCTCCTTTTTATATTCTATTTTTTTAGGAGGGAATTATGATCATTACAACAATCACCGAAGCAATTGGTTCCACCCCGTTTTTTAAATTTACTGCTAAAGATTATCCTATGCCCCAACATTCAGCTATTTATGCAAAATTAGAGTATCTGAACCCCGGCGGAAGTATCAAAGATCGACTCGGTCATTATCTGATCCAACAAGGGATTCAAACCGGACAGATCACAAAAGAGACAACAATTATTGAACCTACTGCTGGTAATACTGGAATTGGTTTAGCATTAACTGCTTTAAGTTATTCTATCAAAACAATCTTTGTTGTTCCTGAAAAATTCAGTATGGAAAAACAACAAGTGATGAAAGCATTAGGCGCAACAATCATCCACACACCAAGTGAACTGGGCATCGTTGGTGCGATTGAAAAAAGTAAAGAATTAGCGAAAACCATTCCTCACAGCTTTCTACCAATGCAATTTGAGAATTGGGCGAATCCCATGGCCTATTATCAGACGATCGGACCGGAAATTAGTCAAGAACTTACAGAACCAATCACTAGCTTTGTAGCGGGGATTGGTAGTGGCGGTACGTTTGCGGGCACCGCTAAATATTTAAAGGAACAAAATGCAGACATTCGTTTAATTGGTGTCGAACCAGAAGGCTCAATTTTGAATGGTGGTACTGCTCATAGTCACAAGATCGAGGGAATTGGCGTTGAATTTACCCCACCATTTCTTTCTGGAATCACCATAGATGGTTTTGAAACGATTTCTGATCAAGAAGGCTTTGCTTACACAAAGCAACTAGCCAAGCAACAAGGTCTATTAGTTGGTAGTTCTAGCGGCGCTGCTTTTGCGGCAGCCTTACATGAAGTCCAGCGATTACCTTTAGGAAGTTCAGTGGTAACTATTTTCCCAGATGGAGCAGACCGTTATTTATCAAAAGGAATCTATTCATAAAACAAATAGTCGTTTTGACCGAAATACAGATATAAAAAATTAGGAGGAACAAATAATGCATATTCAAACAAAACTAATACATGGCGGAATCAGTGAAGACCCTACTACTGGAGCAGTTAGTGTTCCGATCTATCAAACATCCACTTATCGACAAAATAGCGTGGGAAATCCCAAGCAATATGAATATTCTCGTTCTGGGAATCCCACACGTTTTGCCCTTGAAGAATTGATTGCTGAGTTGGAAGGTGGAATCAAAGGATTTGCTTTTGCCTCTGGTTTAGCCGGTATTCATGCAGTCTTCTCTCTTTTTCAATCAGGAGACCACATTTTATTAGGCGATGATGTTTATGGTGGTACTTTTCGACTCTTTGATCAAGTCCTAACCAAAAGTGGTCTGGAATATACAATTGTCAATACGAGTGATTTGGCACAAGTAGAGCAAGCCATTCAACCCAATACAAAAGCACTTTATTTAGAAACACCAAGTAACCCGTTATTAAAAATCACTGATCTCCAAAAAAATAGTCAACTAGCAAAAAAACACCAACTGATAACAATCGTTGATAATACTTTTGCCACTCCTTATTTCCAGAGACCACTTGACTTAGGGGCAGATATCGTCTTACACAGCGGGACAAAATATCTCGGAGGACACAGTGATCTCGTCGCAGGTTTGGTTACTACAAATAATGAAACCTTAGCGGATGCTATCGGCTATTATCAAAATGCCATTGGCGGTGTATTAGGGCCACAAGACAGCTGGCTACTTCAAAGAGGAATCAAAACATTAAGTGTACGAATGGCAGAACATCAAAAAAATGCTTTTGCGGTCGCACACTTTTTAAAAGGACGTCCTGAAGTTGAACAAGTCTTTTATCCTGGTTTGGTCACTCATAAAAATCATGAAATTGCGCAAGCACAAATGAGTGGTTATAGTGGCATGGTTTCTTTTACACTAAAAAATGAACAGGCTGCGATTCCTTTCGTTGAATCTCTCCGATTGTTTATTTTGGCAGAAAGCTTAGGTGGTGTGGAAAGTTTAGTCGAACTTCCCGCAGTGATGACTCATGCTTCCGTTCCTAAAGAAAAAAGGGAAAAAGCAGGTATCAAAGATGGATTGATCCGCTTATCCGTGGGAATTGAGTATGAGGATGATCTTATTGAAGATTTAACTCAAGCATTTCAGCAATTAAAAGAAAATTAGCGAATGAAAGAAAAGATAAATTTCATTTCAGATTGCTACACCTACAAAGCAATAAGTGTTAGAATCTAATTGGAAGCACTGTGTTTATCGAAGTTTCTTCTAGTAGATGTGTACTTGATTCCGATAAACAAAAATGATTACCAATAGTTAGGAGCCTTAAGTCATGAAAATGAACGTAGAAAGTTTTAATCTTGATCACACAAAAGTAAAAGCACCTTATATCAGAGTAGCTGATAAAAAAACTGGGGAACACGGCGATGTCATTATCAAATATGATGTTCGCTTCAAACAACCGAATAAAGAGCATATGGATATGCCAAGTTTACATTCTTTAGAGCATTTAACTGCAGAATTGATCCGTAACCATGCTGATTATATTGTTGACTGGTCACCAATGGGTTGCCAAACAGGTTTTTACTTAACTGTTTTGAACCATGAAAGTTACGAAGATATTTTAGATGTTTTAGAACAAACAATGAAAGATGTACTTGAAGCGACGGAAGTCCCTGCAAGCAACGAGACGCAATGTGGCTGGGCAGCTAGCCATACATTGGAAGGTGCGCAAGCACTCGCTCGTGAATTCTTAGAAAAACGTGATGAATGGTCTCAAGTAGAAGCATAATTGACACAGCTATTGAGAAATCCATATATTCTCAGATATGTCATTTCAATGTTCTATAACAAATCGTTTCCTTATAAGCGATAAGCGAAACTTTTGACAAATAGTTACAAAATAACCATATTTATCAGTAGAAGATAATTTTTAGCTAAGCTCTAAACGAAAACAAATGATTTTGTTTGATGTTTGGAGCTTTTAAACTATCCTGAGGAGGAAAGATGATGAGTATTTATAATTTTACGGTTACTTTAGAAGATGGAACCTCTTATTCATTAGATAAGTACAAGAATCAACCGATGATCATCGTGAATACCGCAACGAAATGTGGGTTAGCTCCGCAATTCGAGCAATTAGAAGAACTTTATGAGCGTTATCAATCTCAAGGATTAATTATATTAGGGTTTCCTTCTAACCAATTCAAACAAGAAGTTGCTTCTGCCAGCGATGCCGCTCAAGCCTGTCGAAATACCTATGGCGTTACTTTTCCAATGCATCAAATCATTGATATCAACGGTCCAAAAGCAGACCCTCTTTTCGACTATCTAAAAAAACAAGCCCCCGGCACATTATCAAATGCTATCAAATGGAATTTTACAAAATTTTTGATTGATAAAGAGGGGAATGTCGTTGAACGTTTTGCTCCACAAACGACACCTATGAAGATGACCAGTGCGATTGAAGCTGTTTTATAATATTGAATAACAAAAAAGCAGATGAATTAAATTCATCTGCTTTTTACCATTTGCGTGGCGACGTCCTACTCTCACAAGGGGCAACCCCTCACTACAATCG